>Ga0209348_1000015_pt1 | contig 222737 bp, 176 predicted proteins | sample ETNvirenome_2_30_FD_184065 | JGI IMG/M metagenome (GOLD analysis project Ga0209348, IMG submission 184065) | Marine viral communities from the Pacific Ocean - ETNP_2_30 (SPAdes) (version 2) | ecosystem: Environmental > Aquatic > Marine > Oceanic | place: Pacific Ocean | collected 2013-06-22 | reverse complement strand
CGTTAGACGTACCGCTAATGGTTGGGGTGGTATCATTCACCGTTCCCAAGCTATCAATTGCTAAGCTAGGCGGTAAGGTATCAATGCTGCCGGTGCCTGTGTCTGTGCCAACATTGCCCGCAGCATCAGTTATAGTGGCAGTCACAGTGTACGCACCATCTGGCAAGCTGCTTGATGTGGCTTGCCATGACCCATCAGCTAAGACTGTCGCGGTCAAGCTGTGTGAATCACCATTGCTATCAACGATGCTAAGGTTCACGACCGTGCCAGCAGGCTCTGTTGACGTCCCTGAAATAACCGGTGTACTGTCATTACCTAAGCCATTGTCATTTACAGTAACAACGGGGTTGGTGGTATCGATATTGCCTGTGGCGGTAACGTTGCTGGTGTTGCCTGCATCATCACTGATGGTCACGGCAACCGTGTAGCTGCCTTCGGCTAAGGCTGTCGGTACTTCAACGCTCCAATCACCACTGCTATTTACGGTGGCGGTGAGTGTTTGCTCTGCCCCATTGCTGTCGGTGACTGTCACGGTGACAGTGCCGCCCACTTCATTACTACGACCACTGAGTACCGGCGTGACATCACTGCCCTCACCCACACCAGTTAAGGTTAGTGTTGGCGCAAGGGTGTCGATAACACCGGTCACGGTTTCTTCGCTTAAGTTACCAACCCCATCGCGGACACTGGCTTCAACGCTAAACTGACCATCGGCTAAGGCGGTGGTTGGGCTCACACTCCAATTACCATTAGCATCAACAATGGCGGTCAGTGTTTCTGTTGCACCATTGGCATCGGTGACAACCACGCTGACTTGTGCCCCTTCACCGGCATCGGTGGTCCCGCTAATAAGTGGGGTGTTGTCGTTTGTCAGTGCATCCACGCTCACGGTTAAGGTCGGCGGTGTACCATCAAAATCGGTTGAGGTAATCGTGCGTACATTGCCGGCTTCATCAGACGCACTTGCGGTGATAGACGCTAAACTGAGCAGTGGTACAGTTAAGCCGGTCAATGACCAATCACCATTGGCATCAGTTGTCGCAGTGTATGTCACTACGCCACCGCCAACCAAGTTTTGGGTAATAGTGACCGTGCTACCAGCCGGTAAATCAGAGGTACCACTTAAAGTAACCAATTGACCCAGTAAGAAGGTCGGCACAAAGGCAAGCTCTGGTGGAATTGTATCAACTACACCACTGTCTGTGGCGCTGCTGTTATTACCCGCTGAATCGCTAATACTCGCTGTCACACTGTAGTTGCCATCGGCCAATGCTTGCGCTGCATCGACACTCCAATTACCTGACGCATCGGTGGTCACTGTCACTGTGTGGCTGGTGCCATTGGCATCGGTAAAGGTCACATCTAAATTCGTATTGGCTAAGTCTGATGAACCTGTCACCGTTGGTGTGTTGTCATTGGTTAGCGCTGGTGCATCAATGGTGATGGTTGGCGCGGTCACATCAATTGTGCCAGTTTCGGTGTCGGAGCCTGTATTACCTGCGGCATCCACAATGGTTGCAACAACGGTGTAGTTTCCTTCCGCCAGTGCTGAGCTCAGCTCGACTGACCAACTGCCATCAGCCTGCACAATGGCTGTGGCGCTTTGTGTCACCCCGTCACTGTCAGTCACGGTTAACAAGACTTGAGAGCCTGCTGCCGCACCACTGCTTTGGCCACTAATAACAGGGGTTACATCGTTGCTGTCAGCAATCGCATCAATACTAACAACAGGCGCGGTGATATCCACTTCACCGGTGGCACTTGCTGATGCTGGGTTACCAGCTTGATCGCTGACTGTCGCGGTAACGGTGTATTCGCCTTCCGCTAGAATCGTGCTGGCTGCCACTGACCAACTACCATCACTTTGCATGGTGGTGGTCACGGTGTGACTGTTGTTGTTTGCATCGGTGATCACCACGGTGACTGTGCTGCCTTGTGGCGCACTGGCTGTGCCGCTAATCGTCGGGGTGGTGTCGTTTGTAATACCCAGTTCGTTAATGTCAATCGCTGGCATGGTGGTATCAATAATACCGGTGCGTGTGGCGGTGCCAGTGTTACCATTTTCGAGCACTGAGGCGGTCACGGTAAACTCACCTTCTGGTAATGCGGTTGTCGGCGTGACACTCCACGTGCCCCCACTGACGGTGGTGGTAATTGTTTCGACAGGGTTTATCCCATCATCAATCACAACCGTCACCACACTGCCATTCTCAGCATCACTGGTGCCGTTGATGGTCGGTGTGGTGTCATTTGTTTCACCAATCACATTAATCGTGACACTTGGGGCCGTGGTGTCAAGCAGTGCACTGTCGCTTGCGGTGGTGGCGTTGCCTGCCGCATCCGTAATGCTCGCATCAATCGTGAAGGTGCCATTATCCAGTGGGCTAGGGACATCGGCGCTCCAAGTGCCATCCGCTAATACTGTCGCGGTGAAGGTGTAGGTGTTGGTGCCATCAGAGACACTTAAGTTCACCACACTGCCCGCAGGCTCGTTAGACGTACCGCTAATGGTTGGGGTGGTATCATTCACCGTTCCCAAGCTATCAATTGCTAAGCTAGGCGGTAAGGTATCAATGCTGCCGGTGCCTGTGTCTGTGCCAACATTGCCCGCAGCATCGGTGATGGTTGCCGTCACAGTGTATGCACCATCTGGCAAGCTGCTTGATGTGGCTTGCCATGACCCATCAGCTAAGACTGTCGCGGTCAAGCTGTGTGAATCACCATTGCTATCAACAATGCTGAGGTTCACGACCGTGCCAGCAGGCTCGGTTGAGGTACCACTTAAGGTTGGTGTACTGTCATTACCTAGGCCATTGTCATTTACAGTAACAACAGGGTTGGTGGTATCGATATTGCCTGTGGCGGTAACGCTGCTGGTGTTGCCTGCATCATCACTGATGGTCACGGCAACCGTGTAGCTGCCCTCGGCTAGGGCTGTCGGTACTTCAACGCTCCAATCACCACTGCTATTTACGGTGGCGGTGAGTGTTTGCTCTGCCCCATTGCTGTCGGTGACTGTCACAGTGACGGTGCCGCCCACTTCATTACTACGACCACTGAGTACCGGCGTGACATCACTGCCCTCACCCACACCAGTTAAGGTCAAGGTGGGCGCAAGGGTGTCGATAACACCGGTCACGGTTTCTTCGCTTAAGTTACCAACCCCATCGCGGACACTGGCTTCAACGCTAAACTGACCATCGGCTAAGGCGGTGGTTGGGCTCACACTCCAATTACCATTAGCATCAACAATGGCGGTCAGTGTTTCTGTTGCACCATTGGCATCGGTGACAACCACGCTGACTTGTGCCCCTTCACCGGCATCGGTGGTCCCGCTAATAAGTGGGGTGTTGTCGTTTGTCAGTGCATCCACGCTCACGGTTAAGGTCGGCGGTGTACCATCAAAATCGGTTGAGGTAATCGTGCGTACATTGCCGGCTTCATCAGACGCACTTGCGGTGATAGACGCTAAACTGGCCAGTGGCACAGTTAAGCCGGTCAATGACCAATCACCATTGGCATCGGTTGTCGCAGTGTATGTCACTACGCCACCACCTACCAAGTTTTGGGTAATAGTGACCGTGCTACCAGCCGGTAAATCAGAGGTACCGCTTAAAGTCACCAATTGACCCAGTAAGAAGGTCGGCACAAAGGCAAGCTCTGGTGGAATTGTATCAACCACGCCGCTGTCTGTGGCGCTGCTGTTATTACCCGCTGAATCGCTGATACTCGCTGTCACACTGTAGTTACCATCGGCCAATGCTTGCGTCGCATCGACACTCCAATTACCTGAGGCATCGGTGGTCACTGTCACTGTGTGGCTGGTGCCATTGGCATCGGTAAAGGTCACATCAAGATTCGTATTGGCTAAATCGGATGAACCTGTCACCGTTGGCGTGTTGTCATTGGTCAGCGCTGGCGCATCAATGGTGATGGTTGGCGCGGTCACATCAATTGTGCCAGTTTCGGTGTCGGAGCCTGTATTACCGGCGGCATCCACAATGGTTGCAACAACGGTGTAATCACCTTCGGCGAGTGCCGTTGCTGCTTCAGCTGACCAACTACCATCGGCTTGTACAGTTGTTGTTACTGTTTGAACATTACCCGCACTGTCGGTGATGGTTAACGTAACAAGCGTCCCCGCAGGCACGCCTGTACTTTGGCCACTAATTGCTGGTGTTACATCGTTGCTGTCGGCAATCGCATCAATACTGACAACAGGTGCAGTGATATCTACATTACCTGTCGCATTGTCTGTGCCTGTGTTACCAGCAGCGTCTGTAACAGAAGCTGTGACTGTAAATGTACCTTCGGCTAATATAGTCGAAGCGGCAACAGACCAACTACCATTGGCTAATACTGTCGCGACAACTGTTTGTGTATTTCCAAGAGAGTCAGTAATAGTCAAGGTGACTAAGCTGCCTGCACTTGCGTCTGTCGTACCGCTAATCGTTGGAGTGGTATCATTGGTGTCGTTTATATCATTTATGGTGATACTAGGCGCAGTAAGATCGACTGTTCCTGTGCGTGTTGCCGTGCCATCAATAGTATTAACTGTCACCGTTGCGGTAACTGTAAAACTTCCTTCTGGTAACGCATTGTTTGCTGTCACAGACCAAACCCCGCCGGTGACCATTGTGGTTAATGTTTCTACCGGATTGACACCATCATCAATCACAACTGTCACCGTGCTGCCATCAGCGGCATCAGTTGTGCCCGTAATCGTAGGAGTTGGATCGTTAATTTCACCAATAACATCTATCGCAATGCTTGGCGCTGAGGTATCGAGTGTAAAGCTTTCAGAGGCTGTTGCGGTATTACCCGCAGCATCTTCAACCGTTGCCACAACCGTGTAATCATCGTTTGTTAGTGACGGTGAAGTAACAGACCAGTCGCCATTTCCATCAACCACCGCTGATAAGTTCAGCGTATTACCGCTTGAATCAGTTACAACTAAAGAAATAACTGTGCCAGCCGGTTCTGACGAAGTCCCACTGATTGTTGGCGTATCTGTATTGACCGTCCCTAGATTATTAATGGTTAATAATGGTGGCGTTGTATCAATACGACCCGTGCCTGAGTCTGTGCCAACATTGCCTGCTGCATCGGTGATCGTTGCAGTAATAGTATAATCGCCGTCAGGTAATACAGAGGCATCTGTTTGCCACGACCCATCGGCAGCTACAGTCGCAGTAAAGTTATGTGTATCCCCATTACTGTCAATAACAATAATACTGACCAGTGTTCCCGCAGGCTCGGTTGAGGTACCACTTAAGGTTGGTGTATCGTCATTACCTAGGCCATTATCATTCACAGTAACAACCGGGTTGGTGGTATCAATATTACCTGTTGCAGTCACGCTGCTGGTGTTACCTGCATCATCACTTACTGTCACCGTGACGGTATAATCCCCCTCAGCAAGACCATTAGGAACTTCTCTACTCCAGGTTCCGTTGCTGCCAACAATGGCAGTAAAAGTTTGTACTGTGCCGTTGCTATCCGTGACAGAAATAGTAACCGTCGCACCAATTTCATTACTGGTACCACTTAACACCGGAGTGACATCACTGCCCTCACCCACACCGGTTAAGGTTAGTGTTGGCGCAAGGGTGTCGATAACACCGGTCACGGTTTCTTCGCTTAAGTTACCAACCCCATCGCGGACACTGGCTTCAACGCTAAACTGACCATCGGCTAAGGCGGTGGTTGGGCTCACACTCCAATTACCATTAGCATCAACAATGGCGGTCAGTGTTTCTGTTGCACCATTGGCATCGGTGACAACCACGCTGACTTGTGCCCCTTCACCGGCATCGGTGGTCCCGCTAATAAGTGGGGTGTTGTCGTTTGTCAGTGCATCCACGCTCACGGTTAAGGTCGGCGGTGTACCATCAAAATCGGTTGAGGTAATCGTGCGTACATTGCCGGCTTCATCAGACGCACTTGCGGTGATAGACGCTAAACTGGCCAGTGGCACAGTTAAGCCGGTCAATGACCAATCACCATTGGCATCGGTTGTCGCAGTGTATGTCACTACGCCACCACCTACCAAGTTTTGGGTAATAGTGACCGTGCTACCAGCCGGTAAATCAGAGGTACCGCTTAAAGTCACCAATTGACCCAGTAAGAAGGTCGGCACAAAGGCAAGCTCTGGTGGAATTGTATCAACCACGCCGCTGTCTGTGGCGCTGCTGTTATTACCCGCTGAATCGCTGATACTCGCTGTCACACTGTAGTTACCATCGGCCAATGCTTGCGTCGCATCGACACTCCAATTACCTGAGGCATCGGTGGTCACTGTCACTGTGTGGCTGGTGCCATTGGCATCGGTAAAGGTCACATCAAGATTCGTATTGGCTAAATCGGATGAACCTGTCACCGTTGGCGTGTTGTCATTGGTCAGCGCTGGCGCATCAATGGTGATGGTTGGCGCGGTCACATCAATTGTGCCAGTTTCGGTGTCGGAGCCTGTATTACCGGCGGCATCCACAATGGTTGCAACAACGGTGTAATCACCTTCGGCGAGTGCCGTTGCTGCTTCAGCTGACCAACTACCATCGGCTTGTACAGTTGTTGTTACTGTTTGAACATTACCCGCACTGTCGGTGATGGTTAATGTAACAAGCGTCCCCGCAGGCACGCCTGTACTTTGACCACTAATAACAGGGGTTACATCGTTGCTGTCGGCAATCGCATCAATACTGACAACAGGCGCGGTGATATCTACTTCGCCTGAGGCCGTGTCGTTTCCTGTGTTACCAGCAGCATCTGACACCTCAGCGTCAATGGTATAACTGCCTTGCGCTAATGCTTGAGATACAGCAACTGACCAACTACCGTCGGCTCCCGTTGTTGCCACCAGCGTTTGCACATTGCCCGCACTGTCTGTAATTGTCAGCCTAACTTCGGTGCCGGTTGGCACACCTGAGGTTTGTCCGCTAATGACGGGGGTTGTGTCGTTTGTCACAGCTTGTGGGTCGATGACCACTGTCGGTGCTGTGGTATCAATAAGACCTGTTTCGGTGTCTGTACCTTGATTTCCGGCTGCGTCTTGCACTGTTGCAACAACGGTGTATTCGCCTTCAGCGACCGCATCTAACGCCTCTACAGACCAACTACCATCGTTGTTAACGGTTGCAAAGAGTGATTGCTGCACGCCTTGGCTGTCTGTGATCACTATACTGACAACAGTGCCCGCAGGAACTCCTTCTGCCATACCACTGATCACTGGTGTTACATCTGAGCTTGGTGCAAGTGCATCCACCGTGATGGTAGGTGCGGTAGTATCCACAACACCAATCGCAGTATCAGAGGCTGTATTACCTGCCGCGTCACTTACTGTTGCTTCAACGGTGAATGCGCCTTCGGCAATAATCACATCAGCCTCAACTGACCATGAACCATCTGCTAAGGTAGTCGTAATCAGGGTTTGCGTATTACCGTTACTATCTGTCACCAAGAGGGTAATTTGTGAGCCTGCAGGTACACCCGTTGTTTGACCAGACAACACGGGCGTTACATCATTTGTGTCGGCAATATTATCAATGCTGATTGTAGGGGCTGTTAAATCAATAATGCCTGTTTCGGTGTCTGTTGCTTGATTACCTGCACTGTCGGCAACCACCGCGGTTACTGTATATTGACCTTCGGCTAAGTCTGTACTTGCCGCCACAGACCACGAACCATCTTGTGCCACCGTCGCTGAAACAACCTGCGAATCCCCATTACTGTCTGTAATAGTCACGGTTACAATACTACCCGACACTAAACCCGATGTTTGGCCTGAAATTAATGGCGTAACATCACTGGTATCTGCAAGTGCATCAATAGTGACTGTCGGAGGGGTTATATCAATTAAACCCTGTGCACTGGCATCGCTGGTTAAGCCATCCACAGTGACCGACGCCGACACAGTGAAACTCCCCTCACTAAGTGCTTGTGTTGGTTCTACACTCCATACGCCATTTTGCACTGTCGCAGTAACAGACTGGCTATTATTATCACTGTCTTCAATGATGACTGTTATTAGCGTGCCATCAGGGGCATCAGACGTACCGCTAATTGTCGGTGTTGTATCATTGGTATCATTAATAGCATCAATCGCAATACTCGGTGCAGAGCTATTAAGAATAAAGGCGCTGTTAGCTTGCGCTGAATTACCCGCCGCATCGGTCACAGTAGCAGTAACACTAATATTGCCATCTTCTAACTGAGCAGGTACATCGCCTGACCAGCTGCCATCGGCATTCACAATTGCTGTAAATTCATAACTTGCGACACCATCAGTGACCACCACTGTTACGATGCTGCCCGCAGGTTCATTTGTTTGACCACTGATCGTTGGCGTGGTGTCATTCACTGTGCCCAGATTATCAATCGAAATGGTCGGCGCAGTGATATCAATCACCCCAGTATCCGTTACTTGAGTTTGATTACCTGACTCATCCGCGACACTGGCTGTGACTGTAAATGCGCCCTCAGCCAAAGGCGTATCAGGGCTGATAGACCACGTACCATCAGCAGCTACAACAGCCGAAAGAGTTTGCGTCGCTCCATTGCTATCTGTAACAACAACCGACACAACCGTGCCAGCAACTGCATCTGTAGTACCCGAAATAAGTGGGGTTGTATCATTTGTAAGCGGATCGAAATCAAGCGTTAATAGCGGACCCACACCATCAAAATTACCAATTTCGGTATCTGTGCCTGTATTACCCGCATTATCAGTGATACTGGCCGTCACTGTAAATTGCCCTTGCGCGACTGCACTGGTTACAGGCACAGACCAATTTCCATTGGCATCGACTGTGGTGGTATACACTTGGCTATTATTTTGCGAATCAACCACTGTCACAGTCACTGTACTGCCATTCACGGCACCTTGTGATGTACCCGAAATCACTGGTGTGCTGTCGTTTATTGAGCCTATCGTATCAATTGTCACGCTAGGGGCCGTAATATCAATCACCCCTGTAATTGAGTCGCTTGCTGTATTACCAAATTGATCTGTCAGCGTTGCATCAACGGTAAACTCACCCTCAGCTAACGCTTGCGATACTGTAATGGTCCAATTACCATTTGCATCAACCTGTGTGGTAAATGTTTGAGCCACGCCAGATTCAGGCGTAATCACCACGGTGATTTGATCTCCCGCTGTCGCGTTTAATGTAGACCCTGAAATAGTGGGGGTTATATCATTTGTCTCACCAACAGCGTCTATTAAAATAGTCAGTGATGAACTATCGATTTGACCTGTTTCAGTGTCAGAGGCTTGATTGCCTGCATCATCTGCCACCGAGGCAGTTACGGTATACTCACCTTCAGCAAGGCTTGTAGGCACATCTGCACTAAAGCCACCATTATTGTTGGTTACCGTTGTAAATGTTTGGCTATTGCCGTTGGAGTCAGTGACCACGAGCGTGACTGTTGTTCCAGCATTAACACCTTGTACCGTACCTGTAATGGTCGGGGTGTTGTCGGCACTGCTCCCTAAGGGGTCAAGATCAATAATTGGCGCGGTTAAATCGATATTACCCGTTGCGGTATCAAGCGCTTGATTGCCAGCTTCGTCTGCCACTGAAGCAATTACCGTGTATTCACCCTCTGCTAGGCCGTTTGGTACATCCGCACTAAAGCCACCTGCGCTGTTGATTAAGGCCGTGAACGTTTGGCTATTGCCATTAGAGTCAGTGACCACAAGCGTGACGGTTGTACCCGCATTAACGCCTTGCACCGTCCCCGTGATAGTCGGGGTGTTGTCTGCACTGCTTCCAAGGAAGTCAAGAGCAATAATAGGAGCTGTTAAATCAATAACGCCTGTTGCTGTATCAAGTGCTTGATTACCCGCAGGGTCACTCACCGTGGCGGTGATTGTAAACTCACCTTCTGCTAAGACCTGATTTGCACCGACTTGCCACGTGTTGTCAGCATTTACAACCGCAGTTAAGACCTGTTGATTGCCATTGCTATCAACAAGCGTAATAGTGACTAAAGTGCCTGGCTCTACGCCCGAAACAACACCCGATATAACGGGTGTAACATCATTTGAATCCGTAAATTCGTTTATCGCAATGCTCGGAGCGGTTAAATCAATAACACCTGTTTCAGTATCTTCAGCACTATTACCCGCTTTGTCCTGTGTTTGTGCAACAACCGTAAATTCACCTTCTGCTAATTCATCAGTGACTGTGACTGACCAGCTACCATCGGCATTAGTAATTGTTGTAAATGTTTGTGTACTGCCCGCGCTGTCTGTCACACTTACCGTAACTGTCGTTGCTGCATCAAGTCCTTGCGTCGTGCCTGATATTGTCGGCGTTGTGTCGTTACTATCAGCCATTGTATCAATGTTGATAATAGGCGCGGTCAAATCGATAGTACCTGTTGCAGTGGCGGTGCTGGTATTCCCGGCTTCATCACTGACACTTGCTGTTACAGTGTAATCGCCTTCGGCTAATTCGCTGGCAACAACGACCTGCCAGTTACCTTGCGCATCGGTTGTAGCTGTTAGTGTTTGCGTTACTCCATTGCTGTCTGTCACAAGCAATGAAACGGTAGTACCTGCGGGTACATCAAGTACTGACCCTGAAATTGTTGGCGTTGTGTCATTGGTATCATTAAGGGGATCAATGAAAATAGTTGGATCGGTTAAGTCAATTTCACCAATTTCACTGGCTGTGGCCGTGTTACCCACCTCATCCGTAACGGTTGCCGTGACGGTAAATTGGCCTTCGACCAGAGGAATGGTGGCCTCTACAGACCAATCACCATTTGCATCGGTAATAACCTGTATTGTTTCTGTCGCGCCATCACTGCCTATAAAGGTCACGGTGACCACTGCGCCTGGGGCAACATCTTGGGTCGAACCCGATACACTAGGGGTTGTGTCATTGGTATCAATAATAAAGTTAATACTGACTGTTAAGTCAACATTACCGATTGCAGTAGCTTGCGCTTCGTTACCTTGTGGGTCTAGCACGGTTGCTACAACCGTAAAATCCCCCTCAGGAAGAGGTTGAGTCATTTGAATAGACCAACTTCCGTCAGCTTGTGTAATCGCTAATAAATTAAATACGCTACCATCACTTGCTGTAACAGACAGCATGATAGTTGTGCCCGGCGCAACCCCCTCTGTTTGACCACTTAGTAATGGCGTGGTGTCGTTACTATCTGCAATAGAGTCGATCGTGATTGAAATAGGCGAAAACGCCACGGTCCCAGAAGTATTAGCCGTCGCAGAATTTCCTGCCGGATCTGATACTGTTGCAATCGCAGTAAAACTGCCTTCTGGTAATGCTGTGCTCGCCTCCACACTGTAGCTGCCATCGGCTAACACAAACGCTGTAAGCGATTGTGATTGGCCATCACTACCCACAACTTGAATAGTCACTTGTGTGCCTTCTGGCACACCCTCTACACGACCAACAAACACAGGCGTGGTGTCATTCGTATTGGCAATGGCAGTTAAGGTGATGTCTGGTGCCGTTAAGTCAATCACCCCTGTTGCGCTATCCTGTGCTTGGTTTCCTGCCAAGTCGCTGACAGTTGCAGTCACCTCAAACGGCCCTTCAGCCAGTTCACTTGGAACATCGAGAGTCCAATTACCATTAGCATCGGTGAGGGCGGTTAAAGTCTGTACTTGGCCATTTATATCGGTTACCACAACCGTCACAACGCTACCTTCAACCACACCGACTACATTACCGGTTATGGTTGGCGTGGTGTCTTGCGTATCATCAATTGGGGTAATATTTATTATCGGGGCGGTTACATCAATAATACCAGTGGTGCTTGCTTGTGCTTCGTTACCCGCTGCGTCTAAAACAGTGGCTGTGACGGTAAATTCGCCTTCAACCAACGCAACTGGCACATCAATTGTCCAGCTACCGTCGTCAGCAACAATCGCTATCACGGTTTGAATAGCGCCATCGGCTGCAGTAATCACCACCGTGATCTCACTGCCAACAGTCACCCCACTCACATTGCCTGAAATCGTGGGGGTTGTGTCATTAGTTTCACCAATTGGGTCTATGTTTATCACCGGTGCCGTTAAATCAACGAGTCCATTTTCTGTATCGGTGCCTTCGTTACCTGCCGCATCTACAGCCGAAGCCAATACGGTATATAAACCTTCAGCAAGCGCTTCAGTGGTAATACTCCAATTACCTTGCTCATCAACTTGGGTGACAAATGTTTGTACTTGCCCTGCGCTGTCTGTCACCGTAATTGTGACATCATCACCTGCGCTAATGCCTGATACAGAGCCATTAATCACCACCGTTTGTGACGCAGAGTCGGGCAATTCATTAATGGTAACAACAGGCGCGATGGTATCGATATTCGCACCAATCGTGTCACTAACAGGGTCGCCATTTGGGTCAATAGCAACCACTTCAATCACAATAGGGCCGTCAGGCAATGGATCCAAAGGTGGAGTCGTAAAGGTACCATCGGGTTGAACAACAACCGTAACCACTTGGTTATTACCATTCACATCGGTGACAGTCACAGTGACTGTTTCACCAACAAGATTTTCAGTGGTTCCTGTGATCACAGGTTGAGAGTTATTTATAACACCTGGGTCATCAATACTAACCGTTGCCGTTAAGGTGTCTGTTGGGACAACACCATCGGTTGTATCACGCGGCGAAAAAATACCACTGCTATCGCTATTAAAACTATCATCAAATGCGAGACTTGAAGGGTCAATGCCCTCTGCAATACGTGCTAATTCTACAAATGAAGTACCGCCACCTGAGGTCGCTCCCCCTGTACCACCAGCGGCAGTGGCTTCTAAACTATCGAGAATATCGCCACCGCCTTCAAGCGCATCTAAAAAGTCGCTTATGTCACCACCTTGCTGCGGGTCTGGGGTTGCTTGATTTGGTTGATTCAAGCTTGCAATGGCGTCGTCAATACTGTCATCAAACACCGTATTTTCAGAGCTATCTTTGACCTCTTTTGCGAGTAGGTCCGGCGTAATGGTGACCTTTTTATTAGCAGGAATAGATAAAGACTCACCTTGCACGTCAATTAACAATGTTGACTTATCCGCGGTGATAACGGTATCACCCACAGTAATAACGTCACCCACACTCAGTGCTTTGATTGACCCATCGGCTTGAATAATACCGGCAGAGCCTTGTACATCAATAACTAATAATTGGTTCGCATCCATTTGCTATTCCTCAACATATTTAAATTGCACGCGTATAACGTAAATCTAGTAGAGAAACAGCACTTAGTTACTGGACTATGGTACAGGTTTTACACAAAGCTAATACTATAGGACTAAAGTACGGGTACACGTAAAATGCGATCAAACACCCACAAAATAATACAAAAGAAGTATTTGCAGTATCTAAATTTGTTGACTAAAACTAACTTAGCGTGAATTAAATTTAGTCGATAAAAGAGGATGATATGACTATTAGCGAAAAGTTCACTACCAAGAAACTCTCTGTATTTTTCACTTTATTATTTGCTGCAAACGGCAGCTTTTTTAATGCTAATGCAGAACAAGTTTCAGTGATGCCGCTAAATTATGTGGCAGATAAAGCAATTTCAACCAACCCTGAAGTGCAACAAGCTTGGCATGCATTTAAAGCATCTATGCATGGTATTGATGCGGCACGTTCTGGCTATTTACCCACAGTGGATGTGTCGGCCAGTGCAGGGTACGAAAAGCGCAATTACGGTATTGAAGAATAATATAACCGTAACACTGCCGAATTAACGCTCGGGCAAATGCTTTACGATGGTTTCAGAACCTCAAATAACGTAAAACGTTTTGAACGAATCCAATTAATACGTTATTTCGAATTATTAGATCAAGCCGAAAAAACAGCACTCGCTGCAAGTATCGCTTATTTAGACGTACAAAAGTTTACCGAGCTTGTTGAACTTGCTGAAATTAACCTTAAAGAACATAAATCAGTTTATCAGCAGATTGAACAAAGTGTGGGAGCTGGCGTTGCGCGTGCTGCTGATCTTGAACAAATTAGTGGTCGTCTGTCATTAGCGCAGTCAAACGTGATGACAGAATATGAAAACTTGCATGATGTCAGTGCACGCTATTTGCGTATTATTGGCGAGCTTCCGACTCAAGGTACGGTAAAGGCAAAGTTGAGTGATGACGCAATCCCCATCACAATAAATCAAGCCCTTGATATCGCCTATAAAAACAGCCCAAATTTTTATGCATCGCTTTACAATATCGAAGCACAAAAAGCCAATGCAGACTCGCAAAAATCTGCCTTTCATCCGAATGTTGATTTATCTGCACGCTACGGCATGCAAGACCGAGACGAGTTAGGGTTAAACGAAACCCGCTCTGAGGCACGTGTTGGTATTGATGTGAGATACAACCTCTATAACGGCGGACTCGATAGCGCAAATCTAGACCAAGCCTATCAAGAAGTGAACGTTGCTAAATATCAACGCGATCAAACATGTATAGAAATAAGGCAGAACTTACAAATCGCCTACAACAGTGTACAAGTCCTACAAAGCAAAATACCTTCGCTCGCTAACCATAAAGAATCGTCGCAAAAAGTTAAATACGCCTACAAAGACCAATTCGATATCGGTCAGCGCACATTGCTCGATGTACTTGATGCAGAGAATGAATCATTTCAATCTAATCGCTCTTACACTGCAGCCCTTTACGATAGACAAGCAGCCATACTAACGATGCTAGCCGAAATGGGGAAATTACTTGAAACCCTCAATGTAAAATCAGATAAATTCCCTGCAATCAGTGAGCTAACCGACGACCCTATCGCACTCAGTGCTGACAGTATTTGTCCTAAATTTGATGTTGCAGCGACCCTGAGTCGACAAGCCTTTTTACAAAAAAAGAAGCAACAAGATAACGCGTATATGAGTGTGACAGCCATGCCGAGTTATCTCACCATTCCAACAACACCCGCAAGCACCTTCGTTGACGATGACAACGACGGCGTTGCTAACGAAAATGATGATTGCCCATCAACTCCTGCTTTTACGGAGGTCGATGAAAGAGGCTGTACAAAGTACCGTAGCAACACTAGCAATGTCGAAATAGGTATTCCCTTTCTTGCCGACTCTAGTGTTGTACGCCCTGAATATATGCAAGAAATTGCAAGACTGGCAGACTTCTTAAAAGAACACCCCAGTAAAAATGTCGAAATCCAAGGCCATGCTTCATTAGAAGGCCCTGCTCTTTACAATAAAAAACTGTCAGAAAAACGTGCTTTTTCGGTCGCTGAAATACTCATTCAACAATACGGTATATCACCAACAAGAGTGAAGTCATTAGGCTATGGAATTGATCAGCCAAGAATAAATGAGATTTCTGTTCGCGCAAACGCAGCAAATCGTCGCATTGAAGCGGTAATAACCGAAAAAGGTAATCGCCCACCCGCCATGAAAGACGGCTGGTCTTAAACTTTAGGTTTATTAATAATGGACATTTTATGCAAGAGAACGATGTACTCGACCACGGCGGCAGTCTTGTAGACTGCCTAGAAATTTTATGCCGCTATCATGATCGAGAGTTTTCTCGTGAAACACTGCTTAGTGGGCTTCCCCTTGAGGATGGCTTATTAACGCCATCGGGTTTCTCGCGAGCAGCAAAACGTATTGGTTTTAAAACCAAGGTTGTGCGTAAAGCACTTTGCGACTTAAACGTTGCTTTGTTACCCGCCGTATTAATTTTGCAAGGCAATGAGGCTTGCGTCATTACAAAACTCGACACTCAAAATGATAAAGTCGAAGTGATCTACCCCGAGATGCCAGACTCTGCTGTGACATTAAGCCTTGAAGAGCTTTATAAAACCAGTACATCGATGATCATTTATGCACAACCCGAGTTTGCCTTTGATGCGCGCTCCCCCGTACTGCAAAAACTGTCGAAAGACGGCTGGTTTTGGGGTGTCATTAAAGAGTGTCGAAGCTTATACAAAGATGTCATTATTTCTGCCATTGCTTTGGGCATTCTTTCCATTGCAATGCCATTGTTTGTCATGAATGTTTATGACCGCGTTGTGCCTAACCATGCCACTGAAACGTTATGGGTGCTTGCCACAGGCGTACTAATTGCCCTTACCGCAGACTTTATTCTCAGACTCGTGCGCAGTTATTTTGTAGAGCTGGCAGCCAGTCGTATTGATGTCAAAGTGTCGGCAGTGATCATGGAACGCGTGTTGGGTATGAAGTTAAAAAACCGTCCTGCGTCAGCAGGCTCGTTTGCCAGTAATATTCAATCATTTGAGGCAGTGCGCAGCTTTTTTAGTTCCATTACATTAATTGCCCTTGTCGATTTACCTTTCGTACTGCTTTACCTCACAGTCATCGCGATTATTGGCGTTGAATTAAGCTTACCTATTATCGTTGGGGCACTGCTATTAATGAGTTACGCGCTGGCTGCCCATCGAAAACTCGAGAGCCTGTCAGAACAAACCATGAAAGCAAGCTCTATGCGCAATGCTGTTTTGGTTGAAAGCTTAACAAACATTGAAGATGTCAAAAGCTTTCACAGTGAATGTAAAACCCAGTCAAACTGGGAAAAATCAACGATTTTTATAGCCCGAGTCAATGCCCAAAGTCGCTTAATATCATCTTCTATAGCCAATGCTGGCTCGTGGGTTCAGCAGTGTGTTGGTGTGGTGATTATGTTAGTAGGTGTACACCTAATTATCGAAGGTGATTTAACCCAAGGGGGGCTAATTGCCGCCTACTTATTGTCGTCACGTACCATGGCTCCTATTAGTCAATCTGCGGCTGTACTCGCGCAATTTCATCATGCCGCAATTGCAATGCACTCGTTAAATGAAATCATGGAAAAAGACGTTGAGCGCCCCGCAGGTAAACATTGGTTAAGTCATCCAGTGTTGCTTGGCGACATAGAATTTAACGACGTACGCTTTAAATATACCGATGAAAGCAACGAAGCGCTCAGTGGTGTTAGCTTTAAAATAAAAGCCGGTGAAAAAGTGGCTATTTTAGGGCGCAATGGCTCAGGGAAAAGCACCATAGAAAAACTAATTTTAGGTTTGTATGAGCCAACAGCGGGCACGATTTCAATTGATAATAACGACATCCACCAAATAGACCCCGCGGAGCTTAGGCACAACATTGGGTATGTGCCCCAAACCATTTCATTATTTTTTGGTTCGTTAAAAGACAACATCACCCTCAGTGCGTGGCACGCTAAAGATGAGCAAATACTTTCGGCATGCCAGCAAAGTCAGTTATTTGAACTTATAAACTCTCACCCCGATGGATTCGACATGCAAGTTGGTGAGCAAGGCCGATTACTCTCTGGGGGTCAACGTCAGGCGGTTGGTATTGCCCGAGCACTGTTAAATAACCCGCCAATACTGTTGATGGATGAACCAACTTCGGCGCTTGATCACAACAGCGAAACTAAGATCATTAATAACATCAAACGCAGTTGCCAAGAAAAAACCTTAATCGTTGTAACTCACAGAACCTCGTTACTCGAACTGGTCGACCGTGTCATTGTGCTCGATAACGGTAAAGTGGTTGCCGATGGCCCTAAATCTCAAGTGTTATCAGCGTTAAATCATCAAACAGTAGGAAAAGTATCATGAGCGATAACAACCTACCTATTGAACAGCGCTCGTTTGAGCGCTTAAACAAAGCACTTGAAAAACAAAAAACAAAACGCCCTTCGCTCTTTTCAAAGTTATTTTCAGGTTGGTTATCACCCCCAACCAGTCAAGACTGGGTTGTAGATGCACAATGGGAAAAAATGCAGCAGCAACCTGCTAGCGCTAAAGTACTGCTTTATATTATTTGTTTCAGCCTGTTAGCCTTAATTATGTGGGCCGCATTTGCGCACCTCGACGAAGTAGCACGGGGCGAAGGACGCGTTATCCCGTCGCATAAACTACAGGTCGTGCAGTCTTATGATGGCGGCATGATTGAGCAAATCTATGTCAGAGAAGGCCAAATAGTTAACGAAGGCGATGTATTAATAAAGATAGATCCAACACGCTTTATTTCTTCATTTAGAGAAAACCAAGCAAAAATACTGTCGTTAACAGCAAAGGTAGAGCGCCTTAAAGCGTTAACCCAAAAAAGACCTCTCGCGTTTGATCCAGAAATTATAGAAAAAGCCCCTGAGGCAATCGCCCACGAACAAGCCATGTTTGAGAGCAGTAATCAAGAACTCGAACAGCAAGTTACTATACACAAGCGGCAATTAGAGCAACGCCGTCAAGATTATGCCGAAGCAAAAGCAGCACTTCAGCAACATACTAACTCGTTAAGTTTGGCCAATCGTGAGTTGTCTGTCACCCGCCCATTATTACGCTCTGGTGCCGTTTCTGATATTGATATTATTCGCCTAGAGCGCCAAATAGTAGAACACACAGGCGAAATAAACAGAACCAAAGCCGCCATAAACCGCACCATGTCAGCCATTAACGAAGCTAAAAACAAAGTGACCGAAGTTGAGCTTGCCATGATCAACCGCTGGAGCAACGAGTTATCAGAAGCTTTGCTTCGTCTTGATGCTGTAAAAGAAACCGAATCAGGGCTTGCCGACAAAGTAACACAAACCGAAATTCGCTCCCCCGTGAATGGCACGGTTCAACGTTTACTGGTTAATACCGTCGGGGGCATTTTACAACCGGGCAGTGATGCTCTTGAAATTATTCCACTTGATGATCAGCTCGTTGTCGAAGCAAAAATTTTACCGAAAGACATCGCTTTTTTACGTCCAGGCCAAACTGCGATGATCAAATTCAGTGCCTATGACTTTGCTATTTATGGCGGCTTAGAAGCTGAAGTAACGCATATCAGTGCTGATACCGTCACCGATGAAAGAGATAATACGTTTTACGTTGTGCAGTTAAAAACGAACCGCAATCATTTTTCAGAAAACCTGACCATTATTCCGGGCATGACCACTCAGGTAGATATAATAACCGGCAAAAAAACCGTACTAGAATACCTTTTCAAACCCATTTTACGTGCAACGTCTTTAGCGATGACCGAAAGGTAAGACGAGATAATTACAGCATTTTTACGGAGTATTCATGCGCCGCAGTATTTTTATTACACAAGATAAATTGCAATCGCCTCATTGGCAAAGTGCGTTTCCAGATTGTGCCGTTCATACCTCGTCGCCCAAGCAATTAATTGCAGACACATTAATTTGGTTGTTAGCCGATGGACCTGAGTGGCCGTCTCTCGTTGAGAAGTACAGCGCCCAACGCATACCCGTTATCGTAATGACCACACAACTTGATATAGCCCAGTTGTGTCAAGCACTTCAACTTGGTGCACGTGGTTACATAGAGGCATTTGCGAGTAAGGTGATTATCGAGCAAGTAGCAGAAACCGTGTGTTCAGGCGGTATTTGGTTACCGGGGCAGTTACTGTCGAATCTGGTCGGTGTTTTGTCAAACCAACCTATTAGCTACCAACATCAATGCGATTTGAGCTGTTTAACTAAACGTGAAAAACAAGTTGTTGATCACGTTGTCACTGGCGCAACCAATAAACAGGTTGCGCAAACCTTACATATTACAGAGCGGACTGTAAAAGAGCATATGAGCTCTATTTTTAATAAATTAAAAGTACGCGATCGTATGCAATTAATGTTGGCCGTAAAAGGCCATTAACCAACACGTTCCTCAATTGCGACTAAGCCATCAAATCCTAAACTGTGCAGTATGGCTTGGTCACTCGGGTTTTTAACTCCCTCTGCAACCACTTTAATACCTAAAGAATGAGCTAAAGAGCATACGCCACGTAAGAACGTTTGGTTGTCTTCACTAAAACTAATATTGTGGCAATATACCGTGTCAATTTTAATCATCTCAAGGCCAAGTTCTTGTATTTTAGTGAGCTTAGTAAACTCAGCCCCCACTCTTTTAAGCGCAACTTTGGCGCCAATACAGTGTACTTGCGAACAAAAGCTTCTAAACAAACTAAACTCTTTCACTGCAAAACCCGCTCTTACCTCAAAACATAAGCGGTTAGCTAAATTCGGGTAAGCAGAAAGCCCTGTTAAAATAGAGGCCACAGCCATGTCATCTCGCAAAGTATCGGCGCTCAGCTCTATGGCAAGTATTGATTCACCCTCACTATCACCATATTCAAGGATCATCAGTTTCATTAAACTCCAATCAAGCCTTGCTAATAAGTGCAAGCGATGTGCCCATTGGTAGTAAAATCCAAAGCGGTATTTTTCACCGTTTAACAGTAAACTCAATGAAATTTGCTGCTGGAGTAACGAGCCACTAAAGCTACTGACCGGGTATAAGGCAATTTCAAGTTGATTCTCTTTAAGTGCAGTTTCGATTGTTGTGCGCCATTGGTCGGCATCAATATGTTCTTGATGGACCGGCACATTGTCGTTAATGCATGCATTACATCCTGGCTGGGCAATAGCAATTTTTAATAGCTGATCAACGCGTGTTAGTAACTCTCCTCGAGTATCATCGGCTTTAATAAGGCTACAACTATGAGACACCCCAAGCTCCACTTGAGCAAACTCTGCCACTAACTGTTTGTGTATATTTAGCACATTATCGCTGAGTGTTTTTAGATCGCTGACATCACTAAATAACACTAAAAAATCGACATGCGACATACGTGCAATTTGGCTCTCACGAAAACTGTCTTCATTTGATTCTAAAAACACCACTAACGACTCTGAAAAACGGCGTAAAAATGACACCATTTCAACCCGTCCCACTTGGTCAGATAATGCATCAAGATTAATCACTCTAAACAGAAATAAAGCACCGTGTGCTTGTGAGTTTTGTAAAAAGGTATCGAGCGTTGCATTAAAATACTCACGATTAGCAAGCCCCGTTAAATCGTCGTGCTGACTTTTAAAACGCATTTCTTCTAAGCGTCGGCGGTCTTCTTTTACAGTGCGACTAAAGCGAGATGATAATTGGTTCATTGACGTGACAAGCTTGGCAAACTCGTAGGTTCTTGGCACTTTTGATTTAATAAAGCGCTTTTCACCCAGCGCCACCGCTTGTTTCATTACATCGCTCAATGGGCTTAATATTTTTGATAAGAAATAAGCACCAGCAATACATGCAGACACCGCAACCGCTAAAAAGCTATAAAATAAATGTACGGCGCTCTGCCACAGTGCATCTTGCGTATATTCGCTGTGGCTTTCGACATATAACGTACCAAATTGTTGCCAGCCATCGCTGACTTGTGCGATGCCCGGCGCCACATTTAGCGAATATAAATGACGAAACCAACGGGGTGCATTTAGGGTTAGCTCACCACGGTAAATGCGTTTTATTATGGTGTCGCCTTGGGGGTCTTTGAGCTCAATACGATGGTAGTACCCGGTATCAAAAGTAGCCGAAATAAGTAACTCTATTTCCACCGGATCTTTATTCATTTGACTCAGCATTAATGCCAACGAGTTAGCATTATCGACATTTTTCATTCTAAGCTCAGTGGTAAAGTATTCTTTCGCCGAGCTGGTACTAATCAGCAAACTACTTACAAAACCAATAATGATCACCGTTAAAATGGCAATCCACAATTCCTGTTTTAAGGTAATGGTTTTATTTCTTTTGCGTTTTAACACTTTAAATACGCTCACCATTTAACTCCTTCTTTACGCGTTTGCTCTAAAATATGACGCCAACGCGATAGTCTCGCGGTTGGATCTGCCACACTTTGCGTCGAATTATTTGCCCAAAGGCCTTTACTATTAAAACTAAAAACGGGACTAAGATCGGTGCGTTTGGCTGCAGGCAGCACCTTAACAATCAAACTGTCTAAAATAAGGGGTTGGGCATTAGGCTGAGTAAAATAACCGAGCACCATATGCGCTTGGGTTTGCCGAGTACCGGGGAGTTGGGCTTTAACATAAATAAGCCTAAGTTTGTCGTCACTGATACCCAGCGCACGTAAACTCACATACTTGGCAATCGCATAATCTTCACAATCCCCCAACCCTTTGCCCATGGTCTCGAGAGGGGTCGCCCAATAGTCGTTTTGCTTCCAAAGTTCTATATCAGTTTGATAACGAAGTGTGCGGGCAAAAAAGTCATTCACAACTAAAATTTGCTGCTGCTCGGGTAAGCCTGCAGCATGTTGCAGCATGCCCTGCCACTGTCTGGCGACAGTCACTCGGTTAGCACCATAACGCTGTTGCATTTGTTGGATAAAGGTTGAAAACTCAATCACCAAACGTTCAGCAAGCGCGACGCTCGTTAAGCATAAAACCAAAAAAAAGAGGATCGAAAAAAAGCGATAGCGCCAAGCAAAGCGGCATGCACTCACAACGCCTTTACCGAGCATAGGCCATGCCAAAGAACAGAACAGCTTGGTTTAAGTAACGTGTTATCACCAGTATGCTTTTATTAAAACCGACAGTCTTAAAAGCATAGCACCCAAGCTGCAACTATGAGAATTTAACGGTTAATAATAAGTCACTTTTTTTACTTCACGCGGCTTAATTTCACCAATATAAAGGTCGTGAACGCGTTTCATATCTAGCTGTAATTCGGTTGCATACGTATCGCCTACAGCGTAGCTTTTGATCACCTGAGCGCCTTTGATCACCCCTTGCACTTGGCTTTGCAATTGATCGTTGTGCGCAACACTATTTTGCACCGTGGTGCCGGCGGAAATTTTTTGCCCATAAACTTGCTCAGCCAGCTCTCGGTAGGCTTCAAGTTTAGAGGCTTTAATTGCAAGCAGCGCTCGTTGCGATTCACTGCTGCCTGGCTGCGCACTAATAGGCGCGTACCCCACTGCTTTTAGTATTGGGTAGTCATCTGGTTCAATGTAAGTATACTCAACATGCTTATCAAAAATACTGCTACAGCCCGTTAATGCTGCGCAGGTAACAAGCCCAATAAATAGAAGTGCTCGCATAATTTGCTTCCGCTTAAAACTCATTTGTCACAAATATGCACGTTTAATGCCACTTCTGGTACATTCCTTGCTCGTTTAGGCTAATCAATAGTTATCGGTGCTAGGTGTCAGCATGAAACGTAAAATTATAGCCAGTTTACAAGGTATCGGATTAGCCTTCACAATTGTGTTTTCAAACAATAGCTTAGCTCAATGGTTTGAGTCTACAGGGCATGCCGTAGTGAAAAATGGCGACACGAGTCAGGCAAAATCAGCCGCCATTAAAGATGCGATCACCCAAGCATTGGTGTTTTCAGGAGCCCGTGTAACGTCTGTTCAAACCCTTGTTGACGGGGTTTTGACACAAGATCAGTTGAAGATCAGCAGTCATGGCGAGATCCAAAAAATAGAGTTAATCAGCGAAGACCGTCATAACGACACCTATGCCATTACACTTCGCTTAGATATATTCCCTCAAGCCGAAGAATGCCCTGCAAATCAATACACTAAGTTTATCGCGGTTACACAAAGCCAATTAGTAAATCGTGAACAAGCAAGAATGGGCCAAATTTTTGACGTTAATAAAGCGATCAGTGAGCAACTGTATGCCAGTTTAAGTAATACGCAAATGGCAGCCAAGCCAACAGCCTATTACAACGTGCCTCTTAGGGTTGATCACTTTTTTACCCAACAATACGATTACAGTAATGCCCTACTTGAAGAAATAACCAGTCGCAGTAATTCGCAATACGTGTTGCTTAGCCGTATTCGCGACCTGTCGGTTAATCAAAAGCTCAACAACGACTATGCATTTTGGCAGGACGACAGCTTTAAACGTGCTTACAAAGTCGATTATGTTTTATTTGATGGCACAACCTATGAAAAGCTGTGGGAGAAAAGCTATCAAGCAGAAGGGGTCTGGCCGTACAAAAAAACCGATATCATCGATGTTTACAGCGATAGATTTTGGGCAACCGATTATGGCCGTGCAATCAGTGATGTAAACCAAACTCTGACCTACGACTTGCAAGCAGCCATGGCGTGTTTGCCCACTCAAGGCAAGATCTTACATATTGAAAACGACACGCTCATTATTAACTTGGGCAAAGCTCATGGCCTGCAACAAGGCCAAATTTTAAATATTGCGCATCACAACTACATTACAGATGCACAAGGAAATAAGCTGCCACACAAAATTACCACTTTAAACCAAGTGAAAGTAACACAGCTGTATCAGCAGTCAGCGGTTGCTACCAGTATCGATAAACAACCTTTGCCCGCGATTCAAATTAACGACATTATAGAACTAGCGGGCGCTGAGTAAGCGTTCGTGTAAGCCCTTATGAGCATTTAGCCATGCGGCTAATTGCTCTACCCCAGCGATATGTGGGTAATGTTTTCGAGTTGCAATCACAATTTGACGCTGCTGATTAGGCGCAATAGACACATAGTTAATACCCGCTCTAGGTGAACACGCCAATTTTGGCACAAAGGTCACGCCATCATCCATTGCCACCAGCGCAAGCAAGGTTTCTAAACTGTTTCCTTTATATTGATTAGACACTTCAACCCCTGCCGAAAAGCAAAACTGCTCAGCTTGCTCTTTAAAACAGTGCCCTTCATTAAGCATCAGTAACTCGCCGCCATTTAACTGTTTTAATGCAACCTCATTATGGCTTGCCAGCGCGTGCTGCTCAGATACCGCAAGTAAAAAGTCTTCTTTGTACAAAGCCGATTTGTGATAACTCTCTAAGTCTGGCACATCTGCAACAATCGCAATGTCTATTTCGCCCTTGTCGAGGGCGCTTAATATTTGTGCTGTTTGCATTTCTATAAACGAAAACTGCGTTTTAGCGAATGCATGCTTCATTGAGGTCAGTAAAGTAGGTAATAAATAAGGCGCTATGGTAGGAATAATACCCACATTAACTTTACCTTGAAGGGGGTCATGTGAACTCGCGGCCAGTTCTTTTAACACTTGAGTTTGCTCAAGTATTACAATAATTTGGTCAACTAGCCGCTGCCCTTGCGCTGTTATAGTAACGTGCTTGGTTGAGCGGTCAAAAATAGTCACGCCAAGCGCTTCTTCAAGCTTTTTTATTTGCCCACTTAACGTAGGCTGGCTGACATAACATGCATCGGCCGCTTTACGAAAGTGCTGAAATTGGGCAACGGCTTTAACATATTCAAAGTCTTTTAAATTCATATCCGTCTCAAAATGATTAAGCATTATTACTGATTGGTATTACCTATCGTATCAATACAAACAAACGATTGGAACTATTAAGAGCAAACCGTCACAATAGTACTCAACAAATCAAGAGGAATTAAAAACAATGTTAAACAATATCGAAGGTCAAAAAGTACCAAACGTTACATTTGCAACACGTGTAGGTGAGCAATGGCAGTCAATCACCACTGACGACATTTTTAAAGGTAAAACCGTGGTGTTATTTGCCTTACCAGGTGCGTTTACACCCACTTGCTCATCAACTCACTTGCCTCGCTATAACGAGCTTGCAGCCGTATTTAAGAAAAATGGGGTAGATGACATCGTATGTATTTCGGTAAACGATACATTTGTAATGAACGCATGGGCACAAAACCAAGAAGCACAAAATATTACCCTGCTTCCAGATGGTAATGGCGAATTTACTGACGGCATGGGTATGTTAGTAGATAAAAACGACTTAGGTTTTGGTAAACGTAGCTGGCGCTATTCAATGCTTGTTAAAGATGGCGTGATTGAAAAAATGTTTATTGAGCCACAAAAGCCAGGTGACCCATTTGAAGTCTCTGATGCTGATACCATGCTTGATTACATTAACCCAGCGCAAGTTAAACCAGAGCCTGTGAGCATTATTACTAAACCTAATTGCCCATTTTGTATAAAAGCAAAAGCATTGCTAGACAGCAAAGGCCTTGTGTACGAAGAAATTGTATTGGGGCAACATGCGTCACTTACGAGCTTAAAAGCTTTGTCTGGTCGTGAAACTGTACCACAAGTATTTATTGGTGGTCAGCATATTGGCGGCTCAGACGACTTAGAAAAACATTTTGCATAAGCAACGCAAAACTTCCTTTAAGGGCTACTTTGTAGCCCTTTTGTATTTGCGCTATTTAATCGTTATAAACCGCGCTGAATAAACCTCAAATAAAACCTTTAACGATTCTGCCCATTAGAAATCGCGGCCTATTTACCTTACGAACTTTTCCCCGGCTATTTTTAGCGCCTTCATACCTAAACATTACTCATATTTATATTGGATATACCTACATTTTTATTACTTCTTTGTTACAAAAAGTACAAAAAAAATCTAAAATAGCCACCGCTTCACACAGTAAACACCGTCGACTCTAAATATGACTAAATGGAACACACAATGAACAAACTGATACTAGGACTCCTGCTCTCCTTGGTAGGATTCAGTAGCCAAGCTTACGCTGAAACAACAGCCGCTATTGACCTACTTAACCACCCCGTCGGCATTATCTGTGTCGCTATTTTTATTTTTGCCTATGTACTCGTTATTCTTGAAGAAAAAATCCATTTACGAAAATCAAAACCGGTTCTTGTCGCTGCCGGTATTATTTGGACCTTAATTGCGTGGCAATACAGCGCCCAAAACATGTCGGACTTAAGCACCAATGCATTTCGTCATGCGTTGCTTGAGTTTTCTGAGTTAATGCTCTTTTTACTGGTCGCCATGACGTACATTAACGCGCTTGAAGAGCGCCGCCTATTTGACGGCCTGCGTAGCTGGTTAGTCGCACGCGGTTTTAGTTATAAACAATTATTTTGGATCAGTGGCGTACTCGCTTTTTGTATTTCACCTGTGGCAGATAACTTAACCACCGCGTTGCTGCTATGTGCCGTGGTAATGAAAGTAGCAACCGATGATAACCGCTTTATTGCTATGTCGTGCGTTAATATTGTTATTGCTGCCAATGCGGGCGGTGCATTTAGCCCATTTGGTGACATAACCACACTTATGGTCTGGCAGGCCGATGTTGTTGCCTTTTCTGAGTTCTTCGTTTTATTTTTACCCGCATTAGTCAGCTATATTATTCCTGCTTTAGTGATGTCTTTCTTTATTAACAATAAACACCCACAAACAGCCGATGAAGATGTGGAACTAAAACGCGGTGCTATCCGTATTTTATGCCTATTTTTACTTACCATTCTTACGGCTGTGGTACTTAAAACAGCGTTTGGTTTACCCCCTGTTGTAGGTATGATGATGGGGCTTGGTTACTTACAGTTCTTTGGTTATTTCTTACGTGTAACCCTACCGGGTTCACTGGCAAGAAAACGTGCTATGGCAGAGCGTGAAGGTGATAAACAGCGTTTAGAGCGTTTAGGAAACGTGGTGCCATTTGATGTATTTAGCCGCGTATCTCGCGCAGAATGGGATACCCTACTGTTCTTCTATGGCATTGTAATTTGTGTGGGTGGTTTAGGGTTTATCGGATACTTAAGCTTGTTGTCTGATTTACTTTATAACAACTGGTCAGCAACAGGTGCAAATATAATCTTAGGTTTAATGTCGGCTGTGGTAGATAACATTCCTGTGATGTTTGCAGTACTGCAAATGATGCCAGATATGTCTCATGGTCAATGGCTATTAATTACCCTCACCGCTGGCATTGGCGGCAGTCTATTGTCAATTGGTTCGGCTGCGGGTGTGGCTCTTATGGGGCAAGCGCGTGGTATATACACCTTTAATAGCCATTTAAAATGGACACCAGTTATTTTGCTCGGCTATTTTGCAGGGGTGGTCACACATTTATACCTAAATACAGGCTATTTTAACTAACTCAGAAATACGCCCTCGGTAAAGCGCCGAGGGCTTACTTCTTTATTTGCCGCTTAAAAGCACGAGGCGACAGCCCGAACCAGTGTTTAAAACTGCGACTGAACACCGAGAACTCTGCATAACCAAGGTTCAATGCCAAGGTGGTCATCGACATATTACTCATTTCGAGAGTACGTAACGTAATTGATTTTCGTGTTTCATTTAACACTTCCCGAAAGCTTGTTCCCGCTTCTTTGAGCGACCGCTCTAACTTTTTAGGGTGCATACCAAGGTTTAAAGCCACGCTGTCTTTATTGCATTCACCTGTCGGTAATAACATTGTAATGCTGTGCTTAACTAAATCGCTAATAGGTAGCACTACAGATGCACTGTTTAGTTGAAATTGCTGATTAATAATGTCGGTAATTAAATTATCTGGACGAATTGGTTTTTTCATCAAAATATGCGACGAAAACAATAAGGCATTATTTTGAGCCTGTGGCACAACTTCACATTGAAACATCTTTCGGAGTATTTTTTGCTGTTCGTGGCTAATGGCTTGCTGTAAACAAATACACTGAAGCTCAAAATCAGCCCCCGCCATATCACGTAAAATACGGTAAATAAGCGCAATGCTCAATTGCACGACTTGAGTGCTGCGGCTTAACTCGTTTATCACTAAACTTATTTGCAGCTCGCATTGTTTTGCCGTCAAATGTGTTAGCGCTAGCTGCGCCCCTTGCACATGCATAAATGAATATTTACGTGCAATACTCAGGGCTGTCGCAATATTTTCTTGCTGCGCCATATGTGCGCCAATTAATCCTAACGCGCGGATCCCTTGGCGTAATCCCAACTTAAAACCAAATAAAGGGTCGGCCAGCTGCAGCGCCGTTAGCTCTAATAAGTGCGATACTTTTTCGTATACAATCATGTTATCAGCGTCACGCAAGTGGCTAGGTAAAAAACCCGCTTGTTTTAATAAGCTAATAGGGTTTTCACCCAGCTCATTCACCAACTCTTGATACCCAGCTAACGAACCTGCACGTACACAATAGTCCATGTTAATGCTCTTATTGCTTTGTTATGTCGCAATTTATCATGTTTTTGTCGTAAAAAGTCAAGATATACCCTGCCAGTTTACTTAGTGTAGATAGCACACAAGGTGAAAACCTTTCCCGTTCAATTGAGGATACACATATGAGCCAAATGAATTCGGTCGCTATGCAAAATGGCCAACTACATGTAAAACAAATAGCCATTCCAACACCTGGGCCTGGACAAGTACTTGTAAAAAGTCTTGCGTGTGGAATTTGCGGATCAGACATTCATATTACTCGCCATACGAGCGATGTATTTGATATTTATAAGAACCTTGGCATCATGGATAAAAGCGCAGGGAACGATCAAGAAGTATTACTCGGCCACGAATATGCCGCTGAGATTGTTAGCTATGGTCCAGATACAAAAGGCGAGCTTGCTGCGGGCACACGCGTAACATCGGTGCCTATTTTAATGTCGGCAGGCGGTGCTGGAGTTGGAGTAACACCCGGTATATATGGTGCTTATTCAGAGTACTTTATTGTTGATGAAGCGCTATTATTACCTATTCCTGATGGCGTGCCGTCAGAAGCCGCCGCCATTACCGAGCCTCTTGCTGTGGGCTTGCATGCCGTTAATCGCGCAAACATGAATAAAGATGATGTCGCCGTTGTCGTAGGTTGCGGACCTATTGGTCTTGCCGCTATTGCCGCTCTAAAACTGCAAGGCGTAAAACATATTGTTGCCTCTGACCCGCAAGAGAGTAAAAAACAAATCGCCCTTGAGTTTGGTGCAACACACTACGTAAACCCCATGGCCGATGACGAAGTAACAACAGCGGCCACACTCGCAGGCGATCACAAGGTAGTAATTTTTGAATGTGCAGGTGTAAGCCGCCTACTAAACGACTATATTTTGCGTGCGCCAGCCAAAGCAAAAATTATTGTAACAGGCATTCATACCACACCACTCGAAGTGAACTTTGCGTATGCAACCGTAAAAGAGCTCGACCTTATTTTCTCTTATTACTATCAACCTGAAGAGTTCGCGCAATCACTTGAGAATATCGCCTCAGGCAAAATAGCGTGGCAAAAAATGCGCACCGGCAAAGTCGGCATCGACGGTGTACAAGGCGCATTCGACACCTTATTAAAACCAAACGACCACATTAAAATTATCATCGAACCATGGCGCACAGGTGCATTAGAAAAGGTAACAGATTAGTCATTACAATGACTAAAACGGGGGTTATTCGGGTTGATATGCAACTTGGTAGCCCCTAAAACCAGCAAACAGATATTCTAAAAAACCGATAAGTAAAAACCTTTGTTATTCGCTTTACCCATAGCAGTTAGAAAAACCTAACTCAATCGCTTTAAATAGCTAAAGCCCTATTATGCGGTTTAAGCTATCTACTTGTCAGAATGGCAAGAAAGCTCTTACTTGAAGCTCTGTAAACTCGCTTTTATAGTCAGTTTTGAACGCAGGCTGTGTGAAGCAGACAGCTAGAATTTTAATACCTGAAGTTAAGATCTAACCCCATTGGCTTCAGGGGATAGAGTCACGAAAATAGACAATTTAGTGAATATTTGGAGCGGTGAGAAACCGAAGGCAGTGAAAAGACTACACAGATATTCAGATACGCAAGTTGATTAATTTAATAGACCTAACCTTTTGACCTCAAACCTTAGTTTGAGTCATGATAAGCCACACGCAAGGCGAACACCGAGGCCTTGTGTATAGCATTAAGAAGCAATTTACTTATTGGCATTTTTGAAGCCGCATTCAGTCATATGAGCTTTAAGTGGCCGCAAGTAGATCTCTGAAAACACAAATCCATACAATATCCAAAGAACCGAATTAAAGATGCTAATGTTCAATGGACTATCATTTGCTGCTGACATCAGCATTGTATACAGAGTGCCAAGAATAGCTGAGCTGTACGAGTATGTGATTGCCATTTTCAGTTTATACTGTGTTAAATTTTTCTGGATTTCATTGTAGGTTTTCGAGCCCTTATCGAAAAAAACACGCCATGAGAGTAGTAAGCTATATCCTGCTTTTACCCCAAATGAAAGTATAAATAGAGCCCAAAAAACCATTATCCAAGGTAAAAAAAGCCAACCTTGAACAAATAACCTAATGAAGTGAACATTTAAAATTGTCACCAACGCTACAAAACCTAAAAGTATAAAGGGGATTGCATAGTCTAAAACCTTGAAGTTAATATTTATCATATATGACTATACCTATCTAATTCACTGTGCAGCTGTATGGTTCACAAGGGAACAAAAATGCTCTTGTTTCAGCAATTGTCATGCTTGTCATACCGTCTAAATGATTAACACCGATTTTTTCCTCTTCAATTTCTGTTCCTGCGACTTTAAGTTCTACGCCTCCGTGCCATTGTTGATCGCATCCATGCTTAGGACAGGGTGATCCGCTTAAATAATCGTCCACAGATGTATTAGCTGCGAAGGAGTGAAGTGAACAGACTCTTGTAAGCACAACTGAAAACATTGAAAATATTTTCTTCATATTAACTCACCCTTATTTTTTACAAAAAAATTACATAGTCAAAAATTTAGTGTACAAAAATGGGTTACGCAAAGTTTATTTAATTTAATGCTCTGATTTTTTTTGATTAAATTACCCTTTTCAGGTGCCAACACGACATCGGCTACAAGTATTAATTAAACTTTAAATGATATGCATTTTGGGAAATTTCGGTTCAATCAAGATGATGATTGAGATAAACACTCCAATGATTTTTAATTAGTAAAAATGAAAAAACCGACTTAAAGTCGGCTGATCTTTTCCCAAATAATCAGATATCTATTATTTCGAAGAAATAAATTATTTACTATTTTTCCATTCAGTCTATGCCTTTCATTAGAGTCATCCCACGCAGATCAATTGGAATTTCGGTGTTAAATATGGACACTTATTTGAAATTAAAGTTAGTACTTTAGAGTATCCTGTAACCAAATAATGAGCTGGCTAGAACGTCCGTTGCCTTGCTTTTATTAGTTGTATTTACATAACTGAACGACTCACAATGCTAGACATGCGCTATTAGGAAAAAATGTGAGATTGGTAGCCCCTACAGGAATCGAACCTGTAACTGCCCCTTAGGAGGGGGCCGTTATATCCATTTAACTAAGAGGCCACGTTTGCGCTGGGTTTTCTAGTGACGGTCACTAGCGGTATGCAACTCGTAAAATTATAACGGGCTAAGGCTTTGGTAATCAAGAGATTATACCAACCGACTACGGTTTTAGCCGGTTGGTATTAATTTTTGTTAGTTTAGCTGGGCTGTTGCCGACTGTATCGACTCATTTTGCAGCACAAAGTATGGGATTACTTTGTTTGAGGTGGCGACAACTTGCTTGGTGGTTAAGTTGATCACGCGGGCATTCACTTCAACGCCACTGGGGCGATAAATTAAGGTGCCCGCTAGCACATGACTTGCAATTCGGCGCTTGGTTAATTCGTTGATATCGCGTGAAAAAACAAAATCACCTGTTTTATCAATAACCACACTATCGCGCGTCTTAAAATCAATAACACCGTAGCCAAACTTTTGCAGTTGATGATACAAGGTTTCTGCCACTTGATTACCAAGTTGGTTACTCTGTTGTAGGCTTTCATTTAAATCGACAAACGAGGTCACGGCTATGCCAAGCTCGGACTCTTGTTGCATGGTGTCGGCTATGTCAAGCGCCATTTGCTCAACGTAATTACCTAACGTTTTATAATGCTGATAAGGCTTAAATTGGCGACTATTGGTTTGTAACTCTGATTCATTTTGCTGCTGAGCAAGTAGCATCATGGTGCTTATATCATAGTTAGTTGGTGCGTTGCTCGCAGTCTGGTTGCTTGGCTCAGGCGCTTGGCTAAGTAACTCACACCCAGATAAACTGAGTGTCATAGCGGCGGTTAATGCAACAAGTTTAAACTTGCTCATAGCTTACCTCACTCACTCGCTTGTTTAAGCATAATACCGTCGGTACGGTTGCTACTATCAAGAGCATCAACCACTGACTGCGGAATAAAGCCTTGTGCCGAGCCAACCACAGCTTTGCTGGCAAGCCCAATAATACGTGCATTTACCAACACACCACCTTGGTGGTTTACTAACGTGCCTGCAAGTACGTAATTAAAGTTTTGATCCTGACTCAACTCTAAATAATCACGGCTAAACACAAAATCACCGCTTGGGGTTACACGAATGTAGTCTGTGGTTTTAAAATCAACAACAGGCACACCAAACGTATGCAGTTCGTGCATGAAGCTTTCGGCAATTTGATTACCTAGTAAGCTCGATGTGTTGTATTGATCATCTAAAAAGATAAAGCTCGATACGGCAAGGGGTGTTTTATCACTAACGTATTGAAGATTTTGTGCCATGTCTTGCATTAATCCACGTACATAATGATTTATATTTTTGCGCGTAGGGGCTGCGGTAAAGGTGGTGTTATTTTTAACGGCCTGACTACTTTGATAAACCGACACATTTGTTTGTGGTGCGGCAACCGCGCGCTCACTGCGGGTAAGCTGTGGCTCTTTGGTGTCTATCGTTTGTGAGGGTGACATCATTTGTGCGCAGCCGAACCCTAATGGTAAACATAAGCTGAGTAGTAAACGTCTCATGAGTGGACTCCTAATTAGTATTCACTGCGGTAGATCATGCCACCGCGCTGCTGAACTTTTTCACTTCCCCACATTACATTAATGGGGATCTCGGTACTGGCTGCAGACACGATCCGCTGATCGGCTGCATCCACTAAACGGGCATTAACAATATAGGCATGTTGTTGCCGCGTTAAGGTGCCGGTGATCACAAAGTCAATATTCTGACGTTGGCGCAAATTTTTTGTATTTCTGCTTAACATACTATCGGCAGATGATTGTAAATTTAAATTATTTTCTAATCGGTACTCAATGGTATGGTAACCAAGCTGAGCAAATTGCGTCATTAAGCTTTCTTGAATTTGTTGACTAAGCCCTGCCCCCTGACCTTCTGCAAGGCCCGAATCAAGTGCATCAGCCAAGTAAAAGCTGGTTACAGCAATGCGTGCATTACTTTTAAAAGCCCCTTGAATTCGGCTTAATTGCGAACTTAAATCAGCCACATACTGGTGTACCGTATAAGGCGCCATAACGGCTTTTGGTGCTGCTGTACTTACCACTGGTTTTGGCTCTTCAGAGAGCTTACAACCCGCTAAGCTTAAAAATATTAATGACACTAGTAGACGCATAATTGCCATCCCATATCGAACATGGTTAATTAAAAGCAATAACTGTGCCTACTTAGTGTAAATCGTTTTAGCGACGTGATAAGTCGAGTGGTTCGCCTAAAAAAGGCGCGGTTAAACAGTGCTGTTGTAGCTGTTTAGCAAGGTAACAAAACACGGTTGCTTCGTTATAGTTGGCAAATGGGCCAACACGCAGTGCATACCGTGTTTGTGATTTTGTGGGGCGTTCTAAAAACACAAACTCTAGTTTATCAAATGCACCGGGATACTGTTTTTTCATTATTAACACTTGGCGCTTAATTTGGCTTGGGTCTAAATACACTCCAAGCTGAGCCCCAGCAGGCGCCTGAGCATTTCGCGCTACGGCATCATTGTAGGTTATTGACGCGTTATCGGAATGAGTTTGATCACTCTCAGATGCTTTAGAGAGCATTTGCACGTCTGGCTTACTATTGAGTTCGGCCGTCATAATGCGTAAATCATTTTCCATTTCGGTTAAACGGGCAATACTTTGCTGCTGTGATTGATATTGAGCCGCAAATTGCTGTATTTGTTGCTCTGTATATAGCGGCTCTGGTTGCTGTTGCAGCAACATACATGCAGGCAACAGACTTACACTGGCAGTAATTAATAAGTGTTTGAACAACGTTGAAATTGGCATATTTATCATCAGCTAAAAAAACAGAACTTAAGCACAGCAAATAAAATGCCAGCTTTTAGCCTTTATATCAGCACGCTATAAGTAAATGCGATTATCGGTATAATTACTTACCCAACAATCAAGCCCTTGGCGCTTAATGGCTTCACAATCAGCGGTTGCGTTTTTAAGGTATTTATAGCCACCAAATTTTAAACGGTAATAGGTGTTTTGATTAACATCAGCCACTTCAACATTTAATAGCGGTTTGCCCTGAAATACCTCGGGGGCTAAGGCTTTCATTTTTTTAAATGTAATGGCTAAGTTTTTTTCTGAATTTACTGCAACAAGCTGTAATGCAAAACTGTATTCAGGTTTAACCTGTTCGCTGCTTTTACGCTCGTCTGATTTAGCCATAGAATCTGGCTCTTCTTTAGTAGGCAGCCCAGCTGCAGGTAACGCGCTATCTGTGCTCTCTGTGCCATCTGTGCTTAGCTCAGGCAGCGATTGCACGTTTGCTAATACGCTTTGCTCATTGGCCTGAACATTCATTGATTGAAATAGATGACTAAACGACAAAAAATTAAATAATGTGGTAGGTAATGAATGGTGACTACAACCCGATACAACAAACAGCACCATTAGGCACGCGCTGTAACGCAACGGTTTTAAGCAATATTTCATAAGCAGGATTCTTAAACGTACCATTATATATTTGCTTCTTAATCTGAGAAGACCGTTTGTTAGTACTTACCTGCCTGTAAAAAGCCTGAAATATCGTTTAGATATTAAACAAGAAAACACTAACAAATTGCTTTTTTATTATTATATTTTCAGTACAGTGCTTTTACTAACTGCAATAAAAACTTAGTGACACCCTCAGCTTAAGTTTTCATATACGACAACCTAAAGCAATAAAAATCCGTTTCATTATAGGTATTTTTATGAGTATAGCTTAATTAGCTATTCTACAGTGGGTAACTAAGCACTTTTCTGTAATAACTATCTTAGCAATCTGCTAATACAAAGGTATATCAGAAAAGTCCTTAATTAGGTAATAATCGACAATTGTGCATGACATGTAAATAACAAAAAAGTGCCATATAGGCACTTTTTTTACATCGTTTTTAACTAATCAAATAGAATTGATTATTTAACCAGCGTTTTTATGAAGTCGGTGAGCTCATCTTTAAATTCATCGCGTCGTAATGAAAACTCAACAATCGCTTTTAAATAGCCTATTTTGCTACCACAGTCATGGCTTTTCCCTTTCATTGAGTAGGCATCAACGGTTTCTTTTTCCATTAACATTGCAATCGCGTCTGTTAACTGAATTTCATCACCTGCCCCTGCTGGGGTTTTTGCTAGAAGTGGCCAAATATTTTTACTTAATACATAACGACCAACCACGGCGAGGTTTGAAGGCGCTTGATCAATTGGCGGTTTTTCAACCATATTTAAAATAGCGGCACTTTCACCTTGTTTAATTTTGGCATCACCTAGGTCAACCACACCAAACTTATCAACTTCGTTAAGTGGCACAGGCTCAACCATAATTTGGCTTTGACCGGTACTTTCAAAGCGTCCAATCATCTCTGCAAGGTTGTCTTTTTTTAGATCGCTCGCCACATCGTCAATAATCACATCGGGTAAAATAACCACAAACGGTTCATTACCAATGATTGGCGCTGCACAGTTGATTGCGTGGCCTAACCCCTTCGCTTCACCTTGGCGTACTTGAATAATCGTGACATCTTTAGGACAAATAGACTGTACTTCTGCAAGTAGTTGACGTTTAACACGCTTTTCTAATGTTGCTTCTAACTCAAAGCTCGTATCAAAGTGGTTTTCAATAGAATTCTTACTTGAATGCGTCACTAATACGATTTCTTTAATTCCCGCTGAAATCGCCTCATTAACCACATATTGAATCAAAGGGCGGTCAACGATAGGTAACATTTCCTTTGGAATCGCTTTTGTTGCAGGCAACATACGCGTGCCAAGACCAGCAACTGGGATCACTGCTTTCATTGATTTCTCCTTAAACTTTTTTCTTTTTACACTGAAAACGGATACTTAATTGCATCGTGACACTGATAACCTTCTACTTCAAAATCGTCTTTTGTGACCCAAGTTTCAATGTCTTCAAGTGATTTAATATTTGGATTTATTTTTAGTGTAGGTGATGCAAATGGCTCACGCTTGAGCTGTACATCACGCATTAACTCTAACTGATTTTCGTAAATATGTGCATTTGCTATTTTATGATACGCCTTTCCGGGCTTGTGTCCGGTGATTTGTGCAACCAACGCTAATAACACAAAACATTGAATTTGATTAAAATTCAAACCCAGTGGCACATCACAACTACGTTGATACGAGGTTAAGTATAGAGTATCACCCAGTAATGAAAAAGTGTGCGTATGCATACACGGACGTAAACAACCTAGCTCAAACTCGCCCGGATTATAAAACGTGACAATTTCACCTCGGTCATCAATGCCGTTAGATAAGTTAGTAATTACCTTTTTAAGTTGATCAAGGTGTGTACCATCTGGGCGCTGCCAGCTACGGCCTTGTACGCCGTACACACGGCCCATATCATCTTCACCACGTCGATGCGGGTTTTCGAGCCAAGCTTTATTTTCGTTCGCGTTGGCATTCCATGTCATGCAACCGATATCACGAAACTGTGCCGCACTGTCGTAACCACGAAGGTAGCCTAACAACTCTGCAATGGCTGCTTTATAAAAGCTTTTACGTGTTGTTATAAGCGGAAACTTATTGTTTGCTACATCGTACTCAAGGTCAGCATTAATAACGGTTAAACATTTGGTGCCTGTACGCTTATTTTCGACCCACACGCCTTCATCAACAATGCGTTGACATAAATCTAAATACTGTTTCATTGACTTGCTCTTATTATGCTTTGCTTGCAACGCGTCGTTGCGGCTTCATGTAGGCCCATATTAACAAACCAAGGCCCCCAAATACCATTGGCAGCGAGAGTATTTGTCCCATTGAAATCACACCTGCAAATAGGCCTAAATGTGCGTCTGGCTCACGGAAATACTCAACAACAAATCTAAATACGCCGTAGCCTAATAAAAATAAACCGGCGACACTCCCTGCTGGGCGTGGCTTTTTAATAAACCATTGCAAAATTAAAAATAGCACCAAGCCTTCTAAAAATGCTTCGTATAGTTGTGACGGATGGCGTGGTTCTGGCCCACCGGTAGGGAAAATAAACGCCCAAGGTACATCGGTTACGCGTCCCCATAACTCACCATTAATAAAGTTACCTATGCGGCCGGCTAGTAGGCCCAATGGCACTAATGGCACCACAAAATCGCCGACCTCTAACAATGATTTTTTACGTGTCCAGGCAAAGACCATAATTGCGGTAATAACCCCCAGTGTGCCGCCATGGAATGACATGCCACCTTGGTCTATTCTGAATAAATAAAACGGGTTTTCAATAAAATAACTAAACTGATAAAACAACACATAGCCAATACGCCCACCGAGTATTACCCCGAGCATACCGTAAAATAATAAGTCGCTTACTTGCTCTTTCGTCCACCCAGAATTAGGTTTTGCAGCTTGACGGTTTGCCAGCCACATAGCTAAAGCAAAACCAATTAAATACATTAAACCGTACCAACGTACGCTGAGCGGTCCTACCGAAAAAATAACCGGATCTATCTCTGGAAATTGAAGAGCCATAAAAATAAAAACCTTTAACTAAACACCATTTTAAGCGCAATTATGACAAGTAATAGCGCGAATACTTTTTTTATTGTTGCCACAGGTAAATAATGCGTCGCTTTTGCACCATAAGGAGCAATTAATGACGACGTGACAACGATGCCGACTAATGCGGGTAAATAAACAAATCCGGCAAAACCATCACTAAAGGAGGTTACTTGCCAACCTGCTGACACATAACCAACCGAGCCAAACAGCGCAATGACAATACCACATGCTGCGGCACAACCAATGGCCTTTTTAATATCGACAGAGAAATAATGCAGCAAAGGCACAATAAGTGCACCGCCACCAATACCAATCAGTCCTGATAACGCCCCCATTATTGCACATAAAAAGCCAATTACGGGACCTGAGGGCAATGGTTTTTCACTTGCAGCCTTGGTACGTGTAGATAACACCATGCGTAACGCGATAAACACCACACTCGTGGCAAAAACTAAACGTAATAACTGCTCAGGAATAAAACTCGCCGCAAAGCCACTCACAAGTGCACCAATACCTACACCGGTCATGACCCAAGGAGCAATTTCCCACGGCACATTAGCATTACGATGATGAGCCAACGCTGAAGAGGTAGACGTAAAAATAATGGAAGCAAGTGAGGTGGCTATGGCAATAACTAATACATGGCTTGAGTCAGCAACATTAAATGATACCAACATGGCGCTCAGTACAGGCACAATAATTAAGCCACCACCAATGCCTAGCAGACCGGCTAAAAACCCTACTACACTGCCTAAAATAGCGCAGTACACCATTAAAAGTATTACGTCATGCATAGCACACTCATATATTCAGTTTGTTATATGTATATACTAAACGAATATATAAACGCTTCACAGTACAATTTACTCTCATGCTTGCCCTTGGCTAGGGGTATAAAATAACTCACCCAATTGGTGCTCTATCATAAAGTTACGCGTGAGCCTCAATACTTGCTTAGCGGTAGGCTGCAATAAACATTCGCTAAGCAGCTCCTCCATATCGCTCACTTTTAAGCGACGTAGCACAAATTTAATTTTACTGATTGATGAAAGGTTCATACTTAAGCGACGATACCCCATGGCGATTAGTAATAATGCCCCTTCTGGGTCACCACCAAGCTCACCACATAAACTAAAGGGTAATTCATGGTTTTGGCACTCTTGAGCAACTTTAAGTAGCACTCGCAGCACACTAGGATGATAGGGGTTAAAGAGCTCTGCAACACGCGCATTAGAGCGATCAACGGCCAGCATATATTGAGTTAAATCATTGCTACCCACAGAGCAAAAGTCGACTTTTTGTGACCACTCTTCTAGCATGAATATACTTGAAGGGACCTCTAACATAATGCCAATTTCTGGGCGGTCAATGGCTTGCTCTGGGTATTGTTCTTCTAGTTCGAACAGCGCTTGTTCAACCAACTTAATTGACTCGTCGACTTCTTCAGAGCCACTGATCATGGGTAACATTATTCTAAGGTTACCTAAACCGATATTGGCCTTTAACATCGCTCTGAGTTGATCTAAAAATAGTTCAGGATGATCCAAGGTGACGCGAATACCCCGCCACCCTAAGAAAGGATTCTCTTCTGTGATATTAAAGTAGTCTAATACTTTATCACCGCCGATATCTAAGGTGCGCATTACCACAGGATTCGGGTGATAGCTGGTAAGCACTTCTCGGTACCACTTTTCTTGCTCCGACTGCGAAGGAAATTGCCCCTTTTGCATAAACCAGGCTTCGGTACGATACAAACCCACTCCATCACAAAACAGTTTGTTGTCTTGCTCTGTGTTTAATTCAAGGCCTGCATTTAACAATAAGCTAATGTGCTCGCCATCTAAGGTGACCGCATCTAGGTTCTGCTCTGCGACGAAACGATCATTCAGTAATGTTTCTTGGTATTTTAATTGGCTGTATTCATCGTGGAGCATTTGCGAAGGTGAGATATATAAACGCCCTGCGTAGGCATCTAAAATCATCGGCTTACCTTCAAATTGCAGTAAGGGAACGTCTTCAATACCCCAAATAGCGGGTATCCCCATTGCTCGCGTTAATATTGACGCATGGCTGTTTGCTGCCCCATTTACACTCACCACCCCCGCTAAATGCCCTTTGGGCACTTCGGCAAGCATGGCAGGTGTTAGCGTACTGGCAATTAAAATGGTGTCTTTAGGGTAAGGTTTTGCCGCATGCTCGGTATTAACTAAGTGGTGTAAAACACGCAAACCAATGTCTTTAACATCTACTGCGCGCTCTTTTATGTATGGGTCTTGCATGGCGTTAAACTGCGCCACCAGCTTTTCGATAACTATTTTTAATGCGCTTTTTGCACTCCAGCCTTGTTGAAGTTGCTCTTCAACATTTTTGCCTAGGCTTTTTGCATCAAGTAGCTGCTGATACACATCGAATACCGCGAGCGCTTCTTGCGGAATCGAATCGCTTAATGTCATTGATAACGTATTAAACTCGTTGCGTGTTGCCGCAACAGCCTGCGTAAATAATTTACGTTGCGTGCTTATGTCATCGTCTTTTTGCAACTCAATCGATTTAAAATCGAGTTTAGGCAACACCACAAAAGCTTCACCAATGGCAATACCCGGCGCGCTCGACACCCCTTTGAGTACCGAAGTCTGATGCGAGAACTCATCAAGCCTTAAAATCTCTTTGATCTCGGCATGTGCAAGCTGCGATGCAAGTTGTGCCGAAAGAGTAATTAAAAAAGATTCTTCATCGGGACTAAAAACACGCGCTAACTTTTGCTGAACTACAATAACGCCCAGCACTTTTTTTTGATGCACCACAGGCACAGATAAAAACGCGTTATAGCCTTCTTCATTAACTTCTGGAGAGAGTTTAAAGCGAGGGTGTGATTTAGCGAACGCTATATTTATTGGCTCTTCGCGTTGCGCCACTAAGCCAACTAAGCCTTCGGTAAAACCAATTCTAAACTTACCCACAGCATCTGGGTTAAGTCCTTGCGTGGCCATTAATACAAAGTTGTCTTGGCTATAATCAGCAAAGTAAATTGAGCAGCACTGTGTTTGCATGGCATCTTTTACCATTTGCACAAAACACGCTAAGGCACTGTTTAAGTCCGCTTGTTGCGACACAGCCTCAGCAATTGATCTGAGCGTGGCTAACATGATGCTGCTCCTTTCATTTAGTTGATAAAGTTGCCCTTATCGCTTTTGTCGCCAATTATCTTTATGTTGTTCTCGTTTATTAAACGGCATTGCAAACGGGGCAAACTCTTTCATTACACGACGGTAAACATCGCGCTTGAATGACACAACTTGCCTCACCGGATACCAATAGCTCACCCATCGCCAGTCATCAAACTCTGGATGATGAGTTTTAAGTAAGTTTACATCTTCGTCTTTACAACGTAATTTCAGTAAAAACCATTTTTGTTTTTGCCCAATGCACACAGGACTTGAGTCTCTGCGAATTAAACGCTTGGGTAATTTGTAGCGTAACCAATGTTTTGAACTTGCGACGATCTCGACGTCTTCAGGAAGCAAGCCCACTTCTTCGTGTAATTCTCGGTACATGGTTTGCTCTGCTGTTTCACCATCATCGACACCACCTTGGGGAAATTGCCAAGAGTGCTGACCATAACGTCGAGCCCAAAATACTTGTCCCTGATTATTGCAAATTACAATTCCGACATTGGCACGAAAACCTTCGGCATCAATCACCTTAGTGCCTCATTTGTAAGTCGATTTTTATTGATTGTTCCACATAACCTGCGATACAGCAAACACTTTACACCTTCGCCGAAACCAGATTTGAAATTAGCATTTTAACAAGCGCTTTTAATCAATATGTTAGAAAGCAATTATTACGAAAATACGCGCTTTTAATAAAATAGTAGTTTACAACCGTATTTTTCTCACCTTACCCACAGCTTGTGCATAACTTTTGTAAATCATGCTTATTTTGCAAACAAATCCACAATAGCCAGTTCAAAAAAGCACTTTCTCCACAGAAACTGTGGATAAACATGTTTATATATATGTATTTATACAAACAACTGTCTAATTAATACAACAGCCAAAAATCAAACACCGACAAAAGTCATTAAATTTCAATAGATTAAGATATTATTCCCACAAAACAAATTGACTATTTTTAACTCACTTTCAACATGCGCAAAAAACACCCAAATACAAAGATATCCACGGCAATGCGCATTTGCTATCATGTTAAGGTTAATAACACAATCAAATAAACGCCGTATGCGACCACTAAAACCAAGCTCAATCAACGAATTAATGCAACGCGTGAATGCAATAGCGGGGCTTACACTGGGCCAGCTTGCAGAGCAGTACCAATTTAAAACACCCGATGACTTGCTGCGTGAAAAAGGCTGGACCGGTCAGCTTATTGAATATGTATTAGGGGCAACCGCGGGCTCGAAACCCACTCCTGATTTTGAAGAGCTTGGTATTGAGTTAAAAACCTTGCCTATTTCGTTTAAGGGTAAACCCTTAGAGACAACTTTTGTCTCTGTTACGCCGTTATTGAACGTAACAGGTCTTACATGGCAGCAAAGTACGGTGCGTAAAAAGCTCAATCATGTGTTGTGGTTACCGATTTTGGGAGAACGCGAAATTCTGCCATTTAATCGTACCATTGGCAGTGGTTTTTTATGGCAACCCAGTGCTGAGCAAGATGCACAGTTGCAACGTGACTGGGAAGAGCAAATGGAACTTATCGCGCTGGGTCGTATCGATGAAATTTCGGGACACTTGGGTGATGTCATGCAAATAAGACCAAAAGCGGCTAACAGTAAAGCGCTTACTGATGCTATTGGGCCAAATGGGCATGTGATCCAAACCCTGCCTCGCGGCTTTTATTTAAAAACAAGCTTTACCGGCGAGATTTTAAAACGCCAATTTCAGCTGTAAGGGTCGCAACTCTTTGTATTTATATCCGGTTTGTCGTGCTAACTCGTAAAAAAGCCGCGATGATGGTCGTCGCGGCTTTGTTCTAACTTGAATTCTTAACGTATTGTTATTTCCAACTTTTCATCTTATGGCCTTTAAGAGCATAAAATAAAATGAATAGATAACTTGGGATCATAACAATATACGCACCTTGCGCGCCCAGCCCTGCTACGTTACCTAAACCAATCAGCAGCGGACCTAAAGCACCACCTGCAATACCCATGATCAACAACCCCGATGCAGTGCCAGTTAAGCGGCCTAAACCCGCCAATGCTAATGGCCAAATTGCAGGCCACACCATCGCATTCGCAAAACCAAGTAGCGCGATACACAATAAAGGATCGGGGAGTTCAGGGCCTCCAAATGGCACAAGTAATAGATTAGAAATAATAAACGAGTCATTGCTACCAAATACCACCAGTAGCACGGTGATTATGCCTGCGATACCCGACATTAATAGCGCTGTTTGCTGGCTCATAAAACGTGGGATAGTTGCAATACCTATCGCGTAGCCAATCAACATACACGCCATTGTGTACGAAGTCATAACGGAGTAATCAGCAACGCCAATTTGCAAAGCGTAAGAGCCAATCGTATCGGCAGCAATCACTTCAACTGCGACATACAAAGCAATACCCACAACACCTAGAACAAGGTGCGGATGAGCAAGTGTTTCTTTTAACTCACCTTTACCATTTGATGACTCGCCTTCGTCAAACACTAAATCGGGAAGAGGCGCAAATTTTGCGAACGCAGCAAATAACATAATAAGACCCGCAATTAATACATACGGCATAATTAAGCTATTGGCCATAATGTCTTTTTGCTCTTGCGACAGTTTACCCGCACCATCGACTACACCGCTTACAACGACCGCAGCAAAGATCACCGGTACGATAACTCCAGCAAACTTATTCAATAAGCCCATAATACATACACGCACCGCGGCTGATTTTTCAGAGCCCATTTTTACTACATAGGGGTTAACAGCCGTTTGAAGAATTGTTTGACCTACACCTATCATAAGCTGTGCAAATAAAAATATTTCGATCATTTGCAGTTTCGCGGCAGGAATATACATTAACGCCGACAGCGCCATGACAGCACAGCCAATCGCCATTCCATTTTTATAACCAACGCGTCTTATGAGCATCGCTGAGGGAATACCTGCAACAGTAACCGCAATATAAAACGAAGAAATAATAAACGAAGCTTGTAACGGCGACAGCTCAAGCATTTGCTGCAAAAATGGTGTAATTGCACCATTAAGCCACGTTATACACCCCAGAATAAAAAACATTGATCCTGCCAATACCATTGGCAGCCAAATGCTTTGTTTTGTGTTGTTGTCACACTCAACCGTTGCTTCCATAATTTTTCTCAACTAGTTATTTTAATTAATTATTTTTATTTGGCTGGCTTTAAAACATCATTGTGCTGTTTAATTTCCATACCAATCACAAAAATTTAATCATACACTAACAAAAATGACAGCGCTATCATTTTGCATTCAGCTAAACGTAAAAAAGCCGTAACTAGCTGGCTAGTTACGGCTTTATTTAAATATTTACAACGGCTTAGTTATTACTTACCAATCGCTTCTTTTGCGAACAAGTGTTTAATTGGCCCCAAGTTATCAACAAGGCTAAGCCCCACACCGCGCACGAGCTTTTTAAGCGGATTAGCACCGGCAAATAACTCTTTTAGTCCTTGCATCATGGCAATGTGTTTTTGCGCATCAAGCTTACGGGTACGTTCATAATCACGCAGCGTGCGTGTACTTGCAAACTCACCCTGCTCATTGGTTAATAACTCAATTAGGTAAGCGGCATCTTTTAAGCCTAAGTTCATGCCAAGCCCGGCAAGTGGGTGAATAGTATGCGCTGCATCCCCCATTAACACGACTTTGCCCGACACCCACTGCTGTGCATAACGCATTTTAAGTGGAAACGCCATGCGCTCACTTTGAACTTCGCATAAACCGCATTGGCCATCCAGTGCAGCCAGTAGTGCTTTATTAAACTCGGTATCGTCAAGTGCTAGTAACTGCTCGCAGTGCACAGGGCTGGTTGACCACACAATCGAATGCGTATGTTTATCAGGCAGCGGCAAAAACGCTAAAGGGCCGGTTGGTAAAAACACTTGGCGTGCTGTGTGATTATGCTCATCATCGGTTTTTACAGTCGCAACAATGGCATGATGATCATAATCTTTAAACGTAATTGGCATATTGAACTGCTTTCGAATCGCCGAGTTTGCTCCGTCGGCTGCTACCAGCAATTTAGCAATCACAGGCTCACCGCTTTCAAGTGTAATAAAGACATCGGACTCTGTTTGATGTATTTGTTGATAACGGGTTTCGAATAATAAGCTGGCATTACTTTGCTTTTCAAGTTCACTAATTAAAGCGTAGCGAATAATGTCGTTTTCAACGATATGACCAAGCTGCGGTAAGTCGAGATCATTGTGATCAAAATGAATTTTGCCAAAGCTGTCTTTATCGCGTACATCCATCGAGGTATAAGGCGTGGCGCGTTGCTTAATAATTTCAGGCCACACATTCAGTGACTCAAACAAACTTTGGCTCGCCAGACTCAGCGCACTAACGCGAAGGCCATACTCATCCCCCGGAAGCGCCTGCTTTTCACTGGCATCAATCACCACCACACTAATATTGGCTTTAGCTAAACCAAGTGCAAGCGTAAGGCCTACACAGCCACCGCCAACAATACAAACCTGTGCTTGTTTCATATTCGTTTACCTTGCTTAACTTGACCCATTAACTGTTTGGCTAACGGGGTTTTTAACGAGGAGAATAAATCCATTGAGAAAAGACCAATGCTACGACCAAGCGCAAGCATTCGCGATGAATTTGAAAATAACCGCACCAAGCTGTCAGTTAAAGTCATAACCGTGGCAATATCTTGACTGCGCACTTGGCTATAGTAGCGGGTAAAAGCGTAATCACCTAAATCGCTGCGGTGCGCCATATCACAAAGTAGTTGCACATCACGTAAGCCTAAATTAAAGCCCTGCCCCGCAATGGGATGAATAGCATGACCAGCATTACCTATAAGTACAGTTCGATGGCTGCTTAGCGCGTCTACTTTTCCATACACCAGCGGGTAGCTGGCACGCATACCAACTTTACTGAACGTGCCGGCACGATAGCCAAACGACTTTTGCAAAGCAGCTAAAAATGCATCATCTGAAAGCGCCATGTGCGCATCTATATGCTCAGGCTCCATGCACCATACTAACGAGTAACGGTTATTGCTCATGGGCAAAAGCGCCATCGGGCCATGCTCGGTAAAGCGTTCAAATGCGTGATGATGATGACCACCCGCCACTTCAATATTGGCAATGATCGCGCCTTGCTGATAAGGGCGCGTATTAAACTCAATATTAGCCAGCTTTCGACTACTCGAATTAGCACCGTCGGCTATAACCACCAGTTTTGCACTCAGCTGTTCGCCCGAACTTAAAGTAACGTTCGCAGCATCGGCTTGGTACTCAAGTTTAGCAACCGTGTCAGGACAAAACAGGCTCACATCTGTGCGAGTTAACTGCTGGTGCAAGCTGCGACCAAATGGATTCACCTCAACGACATACCCAAGTGCATCTTGCGCATATTCATGGCAATCAATGTGGGTTTTACCAAAGTGACCACGGTCAGAAACCGTTACTTTTTCAATTGCAGCAGCAAATTGCGCTTGGCAATCAAATGCATTAATGGATTGTAAGTATTGAACCGATTGCTGAGCCAGTGCAATACTTCTATCATCAAAGCTTGGGTGATAGTTTGCACTTACTTCATTTGCTTCAATCACAGCGATTGATAACTGTTTATTGCTGTGTTTTAGGCCTAATGCACAACTTGCGCCAGCCAAACCACCGCCGATAATGACAACATCAAACTGCTCTGCCACGTTTGCTCCTAGCCTTTATTTGCCTTGCATCACTGCTTCAATGTCACTGATAGTTTTAGGTACTGAGAGTGTCAGGTTTTCATGACCCTCTTTTGTGACAAGTAAGTTATCTTCTATACGAATACCAATACCTTTGTATTGCGCAGGTGCTTTGGTATCTTCGCTGATGTATAAACCGGGTTCGATAGTTAAGACCATTCCTGGCTCAAATACGCGCTCTTTTTCGTCAAGCTTGTATTCGCCTACATCATGCACATCAAGGCCTAACCAATGGCCAAGGCCATGCATATAAAACGCTTTACAGGCTTGGTTTGCCATTAGCTCATCAAGCTCACCCGTTAAAATACCCAAGTCAATTAAGCCTTGCGTTAATACCGTTGAAGCCAGTTCATTGGCTTTAGATAAACTACCACCGGGTTTCACTTGGCTAAATGCAGCCTCTTGCGCCGCAAGTACAATATTATAAAGCGCGGCTTGTGGCTCACTAAACTTGCCATTCACAGGGAATGTTCGAGTAATGTCTGCTGCATAACCCTCAAGCTCACACCCTGAATCAATCAGTACTAGGTCGCCCTCTTTTAGTTCGGCGTCGTTTTGTGTGTAATGCAGTATATTGGCGTTATCACCACTGCCAACAATGGTGCCATATGCTGGGTGGCGAGCACCATTCATTGCGTAGTGATGGTGCAGTTCTGCTTCTAGCTGATATTCAGTTGCGCCTGGTTTTGCAAATTGCATCGCACGAATATGGCCTTGCGCACTAATTTCACAAGCAGTGCGCATAATGTTTAGTTCAGCGTCAGATTTAAATAAACGCATTTCGTGTACTAGGCCACGAATATCTTTAATGGTGTGAGGCGCTTTGTAACCTTTTTTTGGTGCGCCACGAAGCGTGCTTAATAAGTCCCAAATTTTCGTATCGAAATGTGGGTAAGTGCCTTGTGCATAAAATAAAATCTGCTGGCCGTTCACCAAATCTAATAATTGTTCATCTAGTTCACTAAGTGGACAGGTTGCGTCGAATAAGTACTCAGATTTCGCTTTTTCGAAGCCAATTCGACGGCCATGCCAAATTTCAGCTAATTTATCTTTATTGCGACAAATAAGCGTACTTGGCGTGTCACTTGATGGGCAAAGCACTAACACTGCATCGGGTTCGTTAAAACCCGTTAAGTAGAAAAAGTCACTGTCTTGGCGAAATGCGTATTCGGTATCACGACTGCGTGTAACTTCAGCAGCCGCAGGAATAATCGCGATGCTGTTTTTGTCCATCATCGCAAGTAAACGCTCGCGACGGGCTTTAAATTCAGCTTTATCGATAGCAATAGACAACATGCTAAACCTCTGTAATTTAATTAGTGAAGGGTCTTTTTAGTGCTTTTATCTGTTTGCTCTTTACCGAGTTCAGCAAAACATAATAAGGCAGAAACGCGCACGTACTCGATCACCTCGTGTAGTGCTTGGCTGTCTTCTTCGGTTTCTTCGAATAAAGTATCCAAGCGAGTAATTTCGCTAAAATCGCTAATAACTTCTTTTACGTCCGCAGACAATTTGCCATAGTCTTTTTGCTTTAAACCGAAACCAAGCATAAAACCCGACACCCAAGACACTAGGCCGTTTGCTACGTCAACTAGGGTCTCGTCATCACTTGGCAAGAATAAATCGAACTGAAATTCATCGTCACCAAAACTCGCCACAACCTGTGTATATATAGTGGCAAAAAACGCTTTTAGATCGGTATTGAATGCTAAACCATCATTGAAAACATCGCTTAATAAGCCTAAATACTCGTCGGCTTCAATATTAATGCCACAAGCAAGTAAGCCACTTATTACGCCATGGGCTTCGGCGGGTGCGACAAAAATTTCATTTTTTTCTAATAGCAATTGCGCTTGCTGGTAATCAGGTAACGTACTCATAACTTTTTCTTTGTTCGTCTCAGTAACGCCATGCTACCACTCGATAAATCGCAACTCCAATTAATTGTATGATTGAGGTCAAAAAGCAATCTGAAAAGTAAATGCCTCGTTAAAGGTGGGGAAAAACTACCCGAACGATCCGCTTTTTTGGTTTCTATGGTTTAATGATTGAAACTTGTCTTATATACTGAATATGTTCCCTAGGGTGTTGGAGCTTGGTTAAGTCCCTGAGCCGATAAATTTTATGTTAGGGTTTCTGTTCGTTTACTATTGTGCAAGCTCGGCATGTACCGAGAAGCCTACGGTAGACCGCAGATTCCCGCCCTGAAACCTCAAGGTTTCAGGACTGACACCGGGCACCGCATACTTGGGGAACACCTTCATTACTTCATGCTACGAGCTACGAGCTACGAGCTACGAGCTATCAATACTTTCATTTTATATTTTTCTAAACTGTATTTTTTGCACGCAGAATAAATTCTCACCTAGACCATTTGGCATTTAATTTTTTGGCGTTTAAAGGTCTTCTTCGGTTTATCTTTAATCTTTAGAATTTGCTAACTTATTGAGTTTTTCTGCACTGGGCTCAGCCTACTCACTCTGCTTGCCAATAAAAAACGCGGAATAAATCCGCCGCCACCTTTTTACCTGTAGCAGCGGGTTTACCCCGCGTTATAGCACTGAGTACTTGTATTTAGAATCTAATAACGAGTACCTAGTCTCAAGCCTATTTAAACCATCCCTGAAAACGTTCCATCAATAAGTAATTAACCGGAACAAGTAATAAGGTAATAAGGGTTGCAAAAATAATTCCAAACCCAAGGCTTACCGCCATCGGAATTAAGAATTGTGCTTGTGTGGCTTTTTCAAATAACAACGGCATTAAACCAATAAAAGTGGTTAAACTGGTGAGCATTACTGGGCGAAAACGCGATGCTCCCGCCATTTTAACTGTTTCAAGAAGGTCACCGCCCTCCTCGCGCTTTTTATTGATAAAATCAACCAGCACCAGTGAGTCATTCACAACCACGCCAATCAAGGCCAGCATACCGAGCAAGCTCATAATGGTAAGCTCCATCCCCATGATCCAATGCCCCATTACCGCACCTATCATGCCAAAGGGGATCACACTCATGACAATCAATGGCTGCATATACGATTTAAACGGTATTGCCAACAGCGCATAAATAATGAAAAACACAAACACCAGCCCCCAAGCAAGCGACCCAAATGACTCGCGTTGCTCTTTAGCTTCACCTTCAAGCGAATAGTCTGCACCAGGGAATTGCTGCATTAGTTCATCAAGGTACGATTTTAGGTCTGCCTGCAGCACTGTCATGTTGGTGTTTGACTTTTCAACATCGGCAGTCACATTAAGCGTACGGTATCGGTCAATACGGTAAATTGATGACGGGCTTTGTCCCGGCACTAAAGTGGCAACATGCGACAATGGCACCGTACCACCGCTAGGTGTATTTATAAGAATATCTTTTAAATCGGCTACTGAACGGCGCTCATCAATGGGTAAGCGCACCATAACACGTACATCGTCACGACCACGCTGAATGCGCTGTACTTGCGCACCAAAAAACGAGTTACGTATTTGCTGCGACACATCAACGCGATTCAAACCAAGCGCTAAACCTTGCTCTGTTAGCTCAATTTGCAGCTCTTCTTTACCATCGGACATGCTGTCGGCAATTTCGTACACTGTTGGGTATGTTGCCAAACGTTGCTTTACTTTTTCTGCAACTTGCTCAAGTGTCGATATTGAATTGCCTGTTAGCTGTACGTCGATAGGGCTCGATGTTCGACCAAATTCAGCACGAAAGGTTACGCTTTCCGCACCGGGGATAATACCAATTAAATCGCGCCATTCACTCGCAAGTTCTCGAGAGCCAATGTCTGATTCGCGTTTTTCTGCTGGCATAATTTCAAACCGAACACTCCCCGAATTAGACGCGCCACCACGGCCACCTGTAGTAGCCAAAATGTTTAAAATAACACTTTGACCGTCTTCGTCACGGTACTTATCTTGCAGCTCTTTTGCTTTATCAGACATTTTAATCACGTATTTATTAGTGACTTCAAACGGTGTACCCGCAGGAAATGTTACTGATGCCCTCACTGTTTCACTCGGAATGCGTGGGAAGAACACAAACTTTGTCCAGCCACTGGTAATTAACGTTAAAATAATAACGAAAATACCCACAAACAAGCTGACTGTTGCCAGTTTATTCTTAAGAGCGTGATTAAGCAGCGGTTGGTAATATTTCATAATGGCATGCTCAAAGCCATCGGCAAAACGCTGTTGTAAGCGCTCCAGCTTAGTAGGCTCACCCTTTTCGTGGCGCAGCTTTAAATACTTTAAATGTGCCGGTAATACAAACTTAGACTCAATTAACGAGAACAGTAATACAGGAATAACCACCACGGGGATTTGCGCGAAAATAGCACCACGCGCACCTTCAATAAAGGCAAGCGGTAAAAATGCTGCCACCGTAGTCAATACCCCAAATGTCACTGGGGTCGCTACTTCTTGTGTACCACGAATTGCAGCCTGCTCGCCTGTTTCGGCTGTTTTTAAGTGGGTATAGACATTCTCGCCGGTGACAATCGCATCATCCACAACAATACCCAGCACTAAAATAAAGCCAAATAAACTAATAACATTTAATGTGATACCAAATAGTGGCATCACTAAAAATGCCCCCATAAACGATACCGGTATACCAATAAACACCCAAAATGCGATAGCGGGACGTAAAAACAGTGTCAGCAAAGCAAGCACCAGAATGCCACCTTGAATCGCATTGCTGGTGAGGGTTGCAATACGACTTTTTACCACTTCTGAGTCATCATCCCAGTAGCTTAATTCGAAGCCTTCAGGCAGGTTATCTTGCTGTGCGACAATAAAGTTTTTCACGGCATCTGCAACTTCAATCGCACTTTGTGGGCCAATACGATAAACATCAATAAAGGCGGCTTGTTTACCATTAAAACGCGTGCGTACCGGGGTTTCTTCAAAATCGTCTTTAATGCTAGCAATGTCTCCCAAACGAATGATCGTGCCATCTGCTTGATGCTTAATTACAATCTTTGAAAACTCATCTTTACGATATGCCTGCCCTTTAGAGCGAATAAGCACATCACCCCCTTCTGTTTTTAAGTTACCTGCTGAGACATCGGTACTTGAATTACGAATAGCAGAAGAGATATCCGACAAACTTAAATCGTATTGACGCAAGGTATCTTTGCTTACCTCAATGGCAATTTCATAATTGCGCACCCCACTTAGCTCAACCTGAGTCACGCTAGGTAGGCGCAATAATTCATCGCGCACTGTTTCAGCATATTCTAAGGTTTCTTTTTCACCATAAATACTTGAAACAGTGACCGCTATTACTTCACGTTTCCATTCAGCGAGCGACACTATTGGCTTTTCAGCATCAACCGGAAAGGTATTAATCGCATCGACTCGGCTTTTTATATCCGCTAATAACTCTCGCGGGTCATAACCTGTTTCGACTTCAATTGTGACAGAAGCCGAGCCTTCAGCTGAGCGACTCGTTATGCGTTTTACACCTTCTAAATCTTGCACCGCTTCTTCGATTCGGATTGTGACCCCTTTTTCGACGTCTTCAGGTGTAGAGCCACGTAATGAGACGCTGACGCTGATGCGATCAGATTCAAATGATGGGAACACCTCAAGCGGTATTTGCGTTGAAACGCTAAATAACCCCGCTAATAAAATGCTGATCAGCAATAAGTTAGCTGCAACATGATTTTTTGTGAACCAAGCTATCATTATTGCGCTCCTTGCTCACGAGCGGCGCGGCGTTGCTCAATCAATTTTTTAACCGTAATGCCTTGCTCTTTTGCTTGCTTTTCAAGCTCTTCGCGGCTTAGTCGCGGTGTATCCGCGCGCGTAGCTTGATAAGCTTCGCTGCCCATTACCGTTACTTGCGTACCTGAACTTACTTGCCCAAGTGGTGTAAGCACTAAATTATCTCCAGCCGATAAACCATCAGCCACGATTGCCTGAGTTGCATTTTGCCAAGCCAGCGTAATGTCTTTTCGACGTAAAACCCCTTTTTCCTCGGTGTACACATAGCTGCCTTGGTAAATTGCACTGTTTGGAATAACTAAAGCATTCTCAACGGTTTTACCTTTAATCTGCGCTTTAATATATTGACCAATTTTAATGGGGTACTGGTTATCGCTTGTGGCTTTATACGGGTCGTGAATTTGCGCCACAACATAAAGTTGCTGAGCACTTTCATCAATCGCACCTTCGGTACGAATCACTTGGCCTTGCCAATGCTGTTTGCCTACTAGGTTTGAGCTGAACTCAACAAGTGAACCCGCACTATTTTTAGCACCATCGCGGAATTGCTCCGGCAAATTAATAAACGGTAAGTCTTTATTTTTAATCGGTAGCCTAATTTCAACACTATCTACAGCATAAATAATGGCTATTTCCATGTTATTGCTAACAACTTGGCCTAAATCAACACTACGGCTTAACACTCGTCCTGCATAAGGCGCGGTTATTTTAGTTCGCTCTAAATCAAGTTTTGCTTTTTCAAGGTTGGCTTGTGCCGATAATACACTCGCCTCTGCGGCTGCCAGTTGAGGTTTGCGAAGTACTAAGCTACTCGCTTCTTCGCCTTTACCTAAGCGCTGCCAATCTGTCATTGCTTGTCGGCCACGCGCTTGCTCTTCAAGTAAACTTTGTTCAGCGGTTAATAGTGCGGCTTGCGCTGATTTAACTTCAGCGCGGTGATCTCTATCATCAAGCTGTACAAGTACATCGCCTTTTTCAAAAAAGCCCCCTTCACGGAATTGCTCACTTATTTTAATGATTTGTCCTGAGGCCTGCGCAACCAACTTACTCTGTGTGCGCGGTTTCACTGTACCAAAACTGTCGATCATAATTTGAAAGCTTTGCGGTGTGAGGCTCTCAACAGCAACATTCACTTTTGCTTTAGGAGGTGATGAAAAGCGATTAGCTTGCGGCGGATTCCCTTTTATAAACATCACTAAAAGTACCGTCACGATTATCACTACGAGTGGAATTAATATTTTACGAGTTTTGCTTTTCATGATTATTGCTCTGCTACTTCGGTGTTTGCTTCACTAAAATCACCCCCGAGGGCAATATGTAAGTTGATTCTGTTGATGATAAGTTGGTTTTTAATTTGAATAACTGAACTTTGTGCGTTAAAAGAGCGGTCTTGTGCATCCAGAACCGTGGTGTACGTTACCAAACCACTTTGATATTGCTCAAAAGCAAGTTGCTCTGCCGCGATGGCATTTTTTTGTGCTTCAAGTGTTTTTTCGTAACGCACTTTTAGCGCTTGCTCTTGGCTTATTGCTGTTTCAACATCGTTAAATGCATCATAAAGAGTCGCTAAGTAAACTTGTTCTTGGCGTTTAACATTGAGCCTAGCTTGCTCTTCGTTCGCTTTTAAACGTCCGCCTTCAAATAACGGCATCGAAATGCTGCCAAGTAAAGACCAAGCAAGGCTTGAAGGCGAAAATAAATCACTCATTCGATCAGTGCTATCACTGATTGAGGCTGATAAGTTCAAGCTTGGAAAACGCTGTTTGTGCGCATACGCAAGACCGGCATCGGTGCTGAGTAATTGATACCAACTGGCCATTAAATCAGGTTTACGGGTAATAAGCTCAGACGGCAAACCAAGCGGTATGGCATTATCAAGTAAAGGTAAGTCTGCGCTAACCGTAAGCGCTCCTCTGGGGTATTGCCCTGTTAAACGCTCTAAATCACGAATTGATTTTGTTAACGTAGCTTGCTGCTCTGCAATGTTTGAACGCTCTGTATTTAGCTCATTGCGAGCAAGGTAAACATCCAGTGCTTCGTTTAGACCTTGGCGGTAACCAGATTCAATGATTGATAAGTTTTGTTCTGCATTTTGTTCGCGCTGCTTAAAAAGTTCGAGCAATTTATGATTGCTGATCACATTAAACCAACCCGAAACAACATCAGCAACTAACTGCTGCTTAGCTTGCTCAAACGACGCTTTCTCTGCTAAGTATTCTAAGTTAGCTTGGCGCTCTGACGCCGACAACTTACCCCATAGATCAACTTCGTATCCGAGCTCAAGTGATGCTGAACTTGCATTATTGTAATTTACCGGGCGGTTATCTTTACTGCGGCTAGTTCGTGTTGATAAGTCTAAGCTTGGCCACAAAGCCGCACCCGCAGCAACGAGTTGTTGCTCTTTAATTGCAACATCATAACCCGCTTGTAAAATCCCCTGATTATTCGCTAAAGCCTGTTCAACTAAGCTCAGCACCTGTGGATCTTGTAACTGCTGTAACCAATTACCCTTCACAGCTAATACTTTTGAAGCACTGTCTAGTTGTTGCCAAGCGTTTGGTATAGCTTCAAGTTCTGGTACTCGTTCACTATTCGTTGGCTGGCTTGCGCATGCACTTAGCAAAACCACACTTAAGGCAACTAAACTTGGCCTACATTGCCAATTCATCATAAAAACCTGAAAAATAACTATTTATGAGTGTAATTCAAGCATTGCATTAAGTTTTGCTCAACTGACTTTACATAAAATTACACTCGTTGACGTTGTAGTACGATAAACGGCAGGTATTTAGCGATGAGATTAGAGTTACAACGTTCAAACGTAAGCTGGGAGCAATTTGAGGAGAAAAAGCAACCCAGAGTGAAACTGTATTAGGAGCGACCGGTTTAACACTCAAAGCCTATGACCATTACTTGTTACTATTTTTTGCAACAGAAACAAAAAAGCCCCGCAATAGCGAGGCTTTTAAATAATGGTGCCCAGAGGCGGAATCGAACCACCGACACGAGGATTTTCAATCCTCTGCTCTACCGACTGAGCTATCTGGGCATAACAATTTACTAATTGTTTAATAAATGGTGCCGACTATCCGAGTTGAACGGATGACCTACTGATTACAAGTCAGTTGCTCTACCAACTGAGCTAAGTCGGCACACTAAAACTGTGTGCGTTGTGCACTATAATCACTTTAAAAGTAATTATCAAATAATGGTGCCCAGAGGCGGAATCGAACCACCGACACGAGGATTTTCAATCCTCTGCTCTACCGACTGAGCTATCTGGGCTTAAAAACTAGTTAATTAACTAGACTTTTAATAAATGGTGCCGACTATCCGAGTTGAACGGATGACCTACTGATTACAAGTCAGTTGCTCTACCAACTGAGCTAAGTCGGCACACTAAAGCTGTGTGCTGCTGCACTATATTAATGTTATAATCTTTTGATTTAAAACACCAATATTTTTAATAATGGTGCCCAGAGGCGGAATCGAACCACCGACACGAGGATTTTCAATCCTCTGCTCTACCGACTGAGCTATCTGGGCGTGCGGCGTATTAAACGGGTTTTGCCTTCGCAAGTCAACTTTTTTTTTGAGCTTTATAACTGTTTGAACAGTTTTCCATCAAGATTGCTATTTTTAATACTTTTACGGTTATTTAAGCATCAAACTGACGCTTTCTGATAGTTTACTCTAATTGTTATTTGGTTTCCTTAGGTAAAAACGTGGTGAATTTTTCTTCGTTGATGGTAGGATTGTTCTACCATCAAGGAACTGCTTAATTTTGCTGTAAAATTATTGGATAAGACCCATGCCGAGTAAATCGACCTCTACTGTAAAAGGCCTATTACCTCTTTTTATAATAACAAACGTAGTTATCACCCTATTAGCGGTGGTTGCTTACTCCTTTTACCCAACCAGTAACGCGCCGAAGCAAACAGAGCCCCCTCGCTTAACTGCAATAGAAGTTTCAGAGTTATTATCTGCACCACTTATCAGCGCACTCACTATGCCTGGACAAGATAAAGTTAAAGAAGTACTCGATTTAAGCCTATTGCTTAATAAAGATTTTGATTACTACTTATATAGATACGAAATTAATGGCGATGCATCGCTTGTCTACGCTAATAACAAAGAGGCGCTTATCGCTTCAAGTAAAGTGGACCAGCAACTTGCTCAAGGCACAATTATTCATACGGTGCTTGAGCTGAATGATCAACCCGTTGGTGAGCTTATAGTAAAACAACATCCACAGCAGCAACCAATCATAGAATCAGCCGCGCTCTCGTATGCCCTCGCGGGTTTAACGCTTTTAGCTTTAGTTATTTTATCATTTGCCTTGAGTGTATTAATTAATAAGCGTTTTATGAAAAACAGCGAATCACTCAGCAACGAATTAATGGTAATAACACAAAATGCCGATTATCAAACGCAGGTGACAGAAGAGCTCGATTTTGGCTTAGATAAAGTCGCTAAAAATATTAATCAATTACTTAATAAAGTGTTGTCGGTTATTACCGAAAACAAAGCCGCTCAGCAAGACTTAGAAAAACTACAAAGCGGTCTTGAAGCAGAGGTACAAAGCAGAACACTGGCCCTTGAACAAGCCACCTTAAAAGCAGAACAAGCAAACGAAACCAAAACGACCTTTTTAGCAACCATGAGTCATGAAATTCGCACTCCCATGAATGGCGTGATTGGTACAATTGATTTACTGCGTCAAACAGAACTTGATGGAGCGCAACATAGACTAAGCACCATTATTAGAGACTCAGCGTTTTCATTATTGGGAATTTTGGATGATATTCTTGATTTTTCTAAAATCGAGGCGGGTAAACTTAATATAGATAATACGCCATTTTCAGTGTCAGACACCATTGAAGAGGTCGCGCGGGTGTTGTCCTCTGTCGCGAGAAAGCGCGATCTTGACCTTGAGCTTGCCATTGCCCCCGACATTCCAACCAACCTGATTGGAGATACTGTTCGCGTACGCCAAGTACTGTACAACCTATGTAGTAACGCCATTAAGTTCACCACCACCGATGATAACCGTAAAGGCTGCGTAAAAATATCAGTAGAAGTGGTGCAAAATACCACCGATCACTACACCTTACGCTTTAGCGTTTCTGATAATGGCAAAGGGATGACACGCGCACAACTTGGCGAAATATTTAACCCCTTTATACAAGCCGAAAGCTCAATTACGCGTGAATACGGTGGAACAGGCCTAGGGTTATCCATTTGTAAAAGCTTAACAGAGCTTATGCTGGGCACTATTTCTGTCACTAGTGACTTGGGTATCGGCAGTGAATTTATTGTAGAACTTCCTTTTAGCACGCAAGGTAAAGTCGATTTTGCACATAAACACGTCATTAAAGATCAGCGCGTTGTGGTTGTTACGAATCATGATGGCCGTAAAAAACTATTAACGCGCTATCTCTCGTTTATGGGGGCCACCGCCGTCATTGCCGACAGCAACGAAAAAATAGAAGCAGAACAAGACAGTAAAGATATTATTTGGGTTCTCGATGGGATTGAAAGCATGGAGGACATTAATTATATATTGCGCCGCCTGCTTTACACGCTAGAAGATAACCACCAACAAGTAATCGTTCTCAGTAAATTAGATGAAGCAGCCGTTAATCATAAAAATATTTTCTATTTAAATGCTGCCCCACTGTGTAAATCTAACTTTATGATGTCGCTACTTGTTGCTGCGGGCTTACATCAGCCAAAACAAATTACTTCTGCAAAAACATTTAATAACTACTTAAGCGTTGAACAAGCGCGCGAGGAAAATAAGCTTATTCTGTTAGTGGAAGATAATGTTTTAAACCAGCAAGTGTTAACTGACCAACTTCATTTACTCGGTTACGGGGTCGAGTTGGCAGAAAATGGCCAACAAGGTTTAGAGCTGTGGCGAAAGAATCACTATGCGATTATTCTCACCGACTTACATATGCCAAAAATGTCAGGTTACGACATGGTGAAAAGTATTCGCGAAGAAGCTTCTCAGCTAGAAGACATTAATGCACAACCGTATATAGTAGCAATCACAGCGAATGCGCTTAAAGGTGAAAAAGATCGTTGCTTGAGCATTGGTATGAATGATTACATCACTAAGCCTGTTGAATTAAATGTGCTTGAATCCACCTTATTAAAGTGGTCTAACAAAATAAATCCACAAAGCACATCGGTTGAAGTCAAAAAATCAGCTATGCCTATCGATATGAACATGCTCGCTAAATATATTAATAACGATGAGGCTAAAAAACTGCGCTTCTTTAAAATGTATTTAGAGCAAAGTAATCAATTGACTAAAAATATTAATGCGGGTGTCATTGAACATGACATCGACAGCATTATTTCGTCGTGCCACCAGCTAAAATCAATTTCGAAAACGATTGGTGCGATGAAAGTCGCCGAGCTTGCCGCTGAATTTGAGCACTTTTGCAAAAACGAAGAGCCAACCAGCGATGAGCTAATTGAGCTGCGTGATGGTTTTGAAATTGAGTACTCTAAGGTGGCGCAGTTTCTCAAAGAGCAAATTAAAAAAGCTGAAACCGAGCAATAAAAAAGGGCCTTTTGGCCCTTTTCTATTATTTTTCAGGTGGACGGTAGCCTTCAATTTCTACGTCTTTACCTTCAAATAAAAACCCTACCATTTGCTCTTCTAAAAAAGCACGGTGCTCTGGGTCCATCATATTTAAATGTTTTTCATTGATCAGCATTGTTTGCTTATGCTGCCATTGGCCCCACGCTTCTTTGCTGATGTTGTTGAAAATCTTTTCACCAAGCTCACCTGGGTATAGTTGGAAGCCTAAGCCTTCAGCTTCTTTTTGTAACTTTTGACAAAATACTGTACGTGCCATAATTGCTCTCTACTCTTATTGCGTGATGCTATTGTAATCTATTGTGCTTAATTGTTTAACCAGCTTTTTAGTGGGTGCAGCCAACCCAACTTCAACCGATTCGTCAAGCGGATACCAAACAAGTTGGCGCTCGTTAATAAAATCAGGAATTGCCGGTAAGGTTAGCACATGTGGGTTAATGGTTAATTCAAAATGCGAGAATACATGGGTAAATGCCTCAAGTGCTTGCGTGTTATCAGTTAAACCATGTTGTGCTAAAAAGTGTTCTAACTCGCTGTACTCGGTAAATTCAAAAAAGCCAAATAAACCTCCCCAAATACCGCTACTTGGCCGCTTTTCCATTAATACTTTATTGTCACAGGCTAAAATAAGTTGATGACACGCTTTTTTAGGCACCGCTTTTTTAGGTTTTGAGTGTGGAAACTCTTTTACTTTACCTTGATTAAATGCCTGACATTTACTCTTTAACGGGCATGGCTGACAATCAAACTTACTGCGAGAACAAAGACTTGCTCCTAAGTCCATCATGGCTTGGTTAAATTCAGTAACCGACTCTTTGGGGGTTAACTGAGACGATAACGACCAAAGCTGGTTTTCAACTTTTTTAACCCCGTACCAGCCCTCAACCATAAAGAACCGCGCAAGAACCCGCTTAACATTACCGTCTAAAATAGGGTGATGTTGACCCAGCGATAACGATAAAATAGCGCCTGCAGTCGAGCGGCCAATGCCAGGTAAATCCATGACTTCTTCGAGGGTTGTAGGAAACTTACCTTGGTATTTATCACGGACTATTTTTGCTGTTTTATGTAAATTACGGGCACGGGCGTAATAACCAAGCCCAGTCCAGTGATGTAATACCTGATCTTCATCAGCATTAGCAAGCGCGATAATATCAGGGAAGCTTTGCATAAACTTCTCAAAGTATGGGATGACAGTGATCACTTGCGTCTGTTGCAACATCACTTCGGAGATCCATACTTTGTAAGGGGTTTTATTTAATTGCCATGGCAGTGTCTTACGACCATGAAGGTGATACCAGTCAACCACTTGGTTAGCAAACCAAGTTGACTCCTTATTGCTTAAATTCAAAATAACATCTTTACTTGCTGAAGCTCATTGCGGCTCAGTCTATTGCAGTTAGTTAGGCCAAGCAAGTGAAAACCCAGCATCGAGGCGTGTTGCCCTTACAGGATTAAATAAGAGTTAATATAAGTGTTAATCCGTCCTTAAATAGAGCAAAAGCGCTTCGCATATTTATTCGCGTAATTAATAGCGACACAGCGCTTTTGCCAATTATGCCCCCTCCCCACTTCATAAACTCCGCCTTGCCTCAATATCAAATTCACTACAGCAAAATTAATCTCGAAAGATAAACAGGTCCTAACTATTGTACTCAAGGCGCTGGTCAGGGATAATACGCACCCTTTTTCTATAGTCCGTGTTTTTATCAGGCCAAATTATATGAATGACTCAAGTAACCCTAACCTCGAGCAAGCAAAGCAAGAGGGTAAATATATCCGCACTATTCGTAGTTTCGTTAAGCGCGAAGGTCGCCTAACTAAAGGCCAAGCAGCCGCCATCGAAAAGTGTTGGCCAACAATGGGCCTTGAGCATAAAAACGGCATGCTCGACCTGAAAGACGTCTTTGGTAACGATAACGATATCGTATTAGAAATCGGCTTTGGTATGGGTAAATCACTTGTTGAAATGGCTAAAAATGCCCCTGAGTTAAACTTTATTGGTATCGAAGTACATCGCCCAGGTGTGGGTGCATGTTTAATGGATGCCGATGAAGCGGGTATTACCAATCTACGTGTATTTGAGCACGATGCTATCGAAGTGTTGGCTGACTGTATTGCCGATGAAAGCTTATCTAAGCTGCAACTGTTTTTCCCTGATCCATGGCATAAAAAGCGTCACCACAAGCGTCGTATCGTGCAACCTGAATTTGCACAAAAACTACGTAGTAAGTTAAAAATAGGTGGGGTTTTCCATATGGCAACAGACTGGGAAAATTACGCAGAACACATGCTAGAAGTTATGCAAGTTGCAGAAGGTTACAAAAACCAATCTGAAACAAACGATTATGTTCCTCGCCCTGATTCTCGCCCGTTGACTAAATTTGAGCAACGCGGTCACCGTTTAGGTCACGGTGTATGGGATTTAATGTTTGAACGTACGAAGTAACATAAGGTAAAGCCAGAATGAGTAAGTTAACCAACCCCAGTTTATTATTACTTCGCAACGACGAAGAGTTAGTTGGGCAATCCATTTTAGTGGTTAACTTTGAACAAGATGGCTTTTTACAAGAGCTAAAAGCATTAAATCCAAATGCGGCCATAACTGCATTTAGCTATAACCACGCAAATGCACAGTATGCCAGTAAAATTAATGGCATACGCGCGGTGGTTGATCACACTATTCCTGAAGGGAATTACGACTTAGTTATCTATTACTACCCTAAAGCGAAGCCTGAAGCTTTAATGTGTCTTGATAATATTCGCGCTATTTGTAAAGAAGATGCACAGCTTCTTATTGTTGGTGAAAACAAAGGTGGCGTTAAGTCAGCAGAAAAACAGCTTAAGGATTTATGTGGTTTTAGTAACAAAATCGATAGCGCCAAACACTGTATTCTATACCTTTTCTCTGAGCTGACATTAAACGATAGTTTTGATATCAGCCTTTACCACAAGCCATTTCAAGTTAAAGCGGGCGATCTTGAATTTACCGCTATCAGTGTACCGGGGGTATTTAACCATGGCGCACTCGATGTAGGGACCGCTGTGTTATTAAATAACGCCCCTAATATCAGTAAAGGTAAAGTACTCGATTTTGCCTGTGGGGCTGGTGTAATTGCCGCCTATTTAGGTATTAAACACCCTGACCTTGTGTTTACTTGCAGTGATGTCAGCGCACTTGCAACCTATGCCACCACACAGACTCTTGCGTTAAACAATTTACCAGGTGACGCAATATTAAGTGATGGTCTTGAAAGTATTGATGGTAAATTTGATTTAATAATCAGTAATCCACCTTTTCATACCGGCATTGCGACCGACTACACAATTGCTGAAGCGTTTTTAGCTAATGCAAAACAACACCTTACTAAACAGGGTAAGCTTACAATCGTCGCGAACAGCTTTTTGAAATACCCTCCTATTCTTGAAGCACAATTTGGTCAATACACAACTGATTTCAAAAATACCAAGTTTTCAGTTTACTCAGCGTCTTAGTTTTCGTTAATTAATATTGGTTGTTGAAATATTTTTCTTATTATTTAGTTACTTTTTGTTGTCTTTGCTAGACTAAGAAGTTACTAATAATACTAAAAAGATTGGCTTTAGACAGCGCATGTCAATATTCTCTGCACAAACAAGTATTCGCAAAGCTTTAACTAACGCAGTAATGTTAGTTACCGCACTCTGTTTGTCGCTATCTATTTCTATTTCGACCTACCTTGATGTAAAAGAGCAAAAATCACTCATCATCGATAAGATTACTATTTTATCTAAAATTGTCGCATACAACGCACAAGTTACCGTGCTATTCGACGATAACGAAACAGAAACTGAGCGCTTAAAATCATTTGAGTCAGTGCCTTTAATAAAAAACATTCATATTTACTCTATTGACGAGCTTTCTAATGAACCGGTTTTTTTCAGTAGCTTTAACGCCAGCAAAACGCCGCCCGTTCCGATTAAAGTTGGTAGTATTAATGACTTATTAGTACCTAATGTTAAAGATAAGGTTATTGAGCTTGTTACCCCTATCGTTTACGAGGGGAACACCATTGGCTATGTGTATATTCGCGGTGGTCTAGACCGATTAAATGAATACATTAATAATAAAATTATGATTGATATCCTACTGACGCTGTTCGTACTGGTATTAGTGTTTTTTGTTGCGCGAAGTATTCAAAAGCGTATTGCAAACCCCATTGATGAGCTGAGTGTGTTACTGCAAGACGTTTCTAAAAATCATAATTATGAAACGCGCGCGCAAAAAACCAATATTGATGAAATAAATCAACTCGCGGGCAGCTTAAATATCATGCTTGCGCGCACTCAAAAACAAATTGAGCGCCATGAAAAAGACAAACAAGAGATAAAACAACTCAACCAAAGCCTTGAAGAAAAAGTAAATCAGCGAACCATTGCCCTTCGTGAAGCAAACCAAGAGCTACTCAACACCCTTGAGCGAATGCATCAATATCAAAACCAAATCGTTGAAAACGAAAAAATGGCTTCGTTGGGCCAAATGGTTGCAGGGGTCGCACACGAAGTTAACACCCCAATTGGTCTGGGGATCACCGGGTCGACGCTGTTGCGTGACAAGCTGGCTGAAATCAATACGCTGTTTGAACAAAAAACCTTAACATCGGCACATTTAAAACGCTTTATAAATGATGGCATTGAAAACCTCGACTTAATTTATCGTAACCTCAACCGCGCTGCCGAACTGGTGTCGAGCTTCAAAAAGGTGGCTGTAAACCAAGATGGCGAAATGACTTCTCTGGTTAACTTACATAACCTATTAAGTGATGTTGTGCTCTCAATGCGTTCAGAAATTGAATACCGCAGCCCTAAAGTAAACATTAATTGCAGTCACGACATTAGCATCGAAACAAAGTCAGGGCCGCTGCAACAGATCTTACAACAACTGTTAAGTAACTCCGTGATACACGCTTTTACTGACAATCAAAATAACGAAATAACCTTTGACGTTGAGCGTAATGAGAGCAGCTTAGTCATTCATTATTTCGACAATGGCGTTGGGGTAGACAAATCGATTAAAAAACGAATTTTTGATCCCTTTGTTACCACCAAACGTGGCGAAGGTGGAAGTGGTCTAGGCATGCACCTCGTTTATAATTTAGTTACCCAAGCATTAGGGGGCAGCATTATTTACGATGAGCTAAGTAATGAAGGCGCTCACTTTATTATTACTCTGCCATTGAACGAAGGTGTAGTTTAATGAGAGCGCTCTTTTATCTATTTGTATTAGTGCTTATAACATACCCCGCGCAGGCTAAGTCGCCTGACCAAGTAAAGTCGGCATTTTTATTTCAAATTGCGAAGTTTGTTGAGTTCACACATGATGACACTGCACGCCCTGTGTCATTTTGTTTTTACAGTTTAAATAGTGGTCCTGGTGCATTTATGAAGGACCGAGATGAACTGCAAATTAACAACAAACCAATTAATGTGATATTAGTTAAAAAAACTCAGCAAATTTCTGAACTTTCTCAACTTTGTGATATCACATACATTGATGAAACATTAGAAAATGATATACTTCCACTTTGGACCGATACAATTTCATTGGATACTTTAACAATAGGTGAAAGTATCAGTTTTTTAGAAAACGGCGGCATAGCCTCTCTGGTTCAAGAAGGGAATAAAATCCGACTGTATATCAATAAGCAGCACGTATTGCAGCAGAACTTTAAAGTGCAATCTCGATTGTTAGCTATGGCTAAGTTTTATCCAAATTGATTTTACTTGTTAACAATTGGATCTACTCCTATAATCTCTAGTATTCGGTTTTGCTTGATAATACCGAATTTTTGTAAATAAAATTTCCGAAAAGGTTAATATACAATGCAAACGCCAGTCATTCTGATCGTAGAGGATGAAGACGTAACTCGACTAAACCTCGTTAGTTTATTTGAAGCTGAAGGTTACAAAGTTATTGAAGCCATTGATGGCGATGATATGCATGACAAGCTTACAAATAATGATGATGTGAACCTTGTAGTTATGGACATCAACCTACCAGGTAAAAACGGGTTAATCTTAGCTCGTGAATTACGTCAAAAACGCAATGTTGGCCTGATTTTCTTAACAGGTCGTGACAACGACGTTGACCGTATTCTAGGTCTTGAAATTGGTGCAGATGATTACATCACTAAGCCGTTCAACCCTCGCGAACTAACGATTCGTGCGCGCAACCTAATCTCTCGTACAGCGTTAGGTGGCGAAGAAGCTAATATCGAAACAAATGGTGTTATTACATTTAACGGTTGGGAACTTGATGAAAACAGCCGTTGTTTAACATCACCAAGTGGCGATGCTAAACGTCTGCCTAAAGGTGAATACCGTGCGTTACGCTTAATGCTTGATTCTCCTGGCCGTATCTTTAGCCGTGAGCAACTTATTAAGCATATGACTGGCCGCGAGCTACGTGCTAACGACCGTACAGTTGATGTAACAATTCGTCGTATTAGAAAACACTTTGAAAGCGATAACAGCACATCTGAGCTTATCAGCACCATCCATGGTGAAGGCTACCGCTTCATTGGTAAAATTGACAACTAATTAGAACTAATCTTCTAACTGTTGTAAAAATAATTGGAGGGCTTCATGCCCTTCATTTATTTTATCTGCTAAAACACTTAACCACTCTTGCAGTTCTTCTGCACTCTCATCAAGCGCACCGTGTTCCATCTTTTTAGCATGTAATTGCACATCGTTTAAACCAACAGAACCTGCAGCACCTTTTAGCTTATGGGCTACCGATTTATATTCTTCTCTGTCGTCTATAGCCAGAGCATCGGCTAATTCTGTTTGATACTGCGGGTTAAGCTTAGCAAATAACGCAGCGCTGCGTTTAAACACCTCTAACCCCATAGAGCCAACAAAATCTTCAATGGTTTCAATGTCGAGTAATTCTACTTTGATACCGGAAAGATCTTTCGGCTTAGCGGCTTTAACAGATGCAGAGTCAGGTACTTTTTGCTGTTTAATATCAAATAGCTCACCCAGCATTTTATCAAGCTTCGTGGTGTTAATTGGTTTTGCTAATGCACCTTGAATACTTATACCAGCGAGCTCCTCTTCGGCGCTTCTTACGTTGGCGGTAAGGGCAACTATCGGTAAGTTATCAAAATGCTCATCATCACGAATTTGCCTTGCAACTTCATCACCATTAATGTCAGGTAATTGCATATCCAGTAGCACTAAGTCTAAATCATCCTCGGTGTAAACAAACGACAGCGCATCTTCACCGGTTTCAGCCCAAATAACTTCGTGACCACGCTGCTCTAACAGGTTAGTTGCTATTTCAGCATTTAATGGCACATCTTCAACTAACAAAATGTTTAAGCTGCGAACTGCATAGCTTTGCTCGGTTGGCGCAATACAAAGTTTAAGGGGGATTTCTACCACGAATACACTGCCCTCGCCCTCTGTGCTGCTAACATGTATTTCACCTTTCATGGCACTAACCAACGCTTTGGTTACGGCTAAACCAATTCCCGAGCCAATTGCGTTGGTGCCATTTATATCTGGCGCTTTATAATACATGTCAAAAATACGGTGTAGCTGCTCTTGAGGGATCCCTTGTCCTGTATCACTCACTCGCATCACTAACCAAGGCCCATCTGGGCGATTTTCACGGCGGCATTCGAGTTCTACATGACCTTGCTGGGTAAATTTCACCGCATTATTAATAAGGTTCCAAACAACTTGGCGAAGGCGGGTCGGATCTAAAGACGCATACACATCAAGCGTGCCTTTACGCTTGATATTAAAGTCGAGGCCTTTTTGTTCAGCAATTAAACCCGCAAAGTTCACAACATCATTGATAAAGTCTGCAACATTCACTGAATCGGCTACAATATCAAGTTGCTCACGGTCAATTTTATCTAAATCTATAATATCATTAAAGATATTACCCAGCGTTTCAGCACTTGAGAACACCGTATTACACCAGCTTCGTTGCTGCTTATCGAGCTCAGTATCGAGTAGCATGCGGGTTAAACCAACAATGCCATTAAGTGGGGTTCTTAATTCATGGCTCAGAGTAGCAATGAATTTCCCTTTATCTTTGTAGGCTGCCTCTAGCGCTTGAGCAGCTTCTTTACGGCTGGTGATATCACGACCGAACGCAAGTAAGCCTATGTATTCACCTTTTTCATTAATAAACGGCAATTTACGCATTTCAAACCAACGTTTCTCCCCTGCTACAGGGTATTCAACGTCTAAAGTGAGTGCTTGATGAGTCTGCGACACTTTTTTGTCGGTGCGTAATACTTCAGGTAGATAATCGCTTGGGTAAATTTCTTCGACACTTTTGCCAATCAGGTCTTCGCTACTTTTACCAATCACCTCTTCAAACATTTTATTACACCCAGCGAACACACCATTGTTATCACGGTAGTAGAATAAATCGGGTGAGGAGTCGACAATAGAGCGAAGTAACATGCCCTGTTGTGCTAACTCTTGTTGTGTTTTCTTACGCTCGGCAATTTCTCGTCTTAACTCTTCAATTGCTCGGTGTTTGGCATGAAACGCCATTTTACGTTCGTCAATTTCTTCATTAAGGCGACTAATATTGTCTTTTAACGTTTGGTTTAAGAGCTTTTCTTGTTTAGTTGCACTGTCTAAGTAACTGTATGACGCTTCTAACTGACGAATAGAATTTAACAGTACAGAAATTAAAATTGGCGATACGACAGCCGTAAAAAACATTACAGCCAATACATCAACTAAGGTTACGGTTCCAACTGCCACGTAGTAAAACATACACGACAATATTAAAGACATAACCAATAACAGGGCATAGCAAGCTGCGGCGGTTTTGAATTCACCGTATTTTGATATAAAGCTTGAGAGTGTGCGAGCCCACGGACTCAAAGAAGAATCAATCATAGATAAAGCTTAGGCACATAATCTAAAAAAAACAGCATAGCTAATTTTATCACTATTCCTTATGAAATATTCAAATTGTGCGATAAACACAGAATTTTTTCATCAACGCCGCGTTTTTTATATTTTTTCATGTAAAATACCGCGCTTTAATAATTGCAAAGAATGAGTATTACCATGCAGACCACGATGCCAGATATTGCTGATACGGCTCCCGCCTTACGAACAGGAAAATTAGACTGGGTTGGCATGGGCGAAATTGAACTTCCTTTCATTTTTGAATCTCGCAATATTGCCCCTGTAAATGTAGTTGCTAAAGCACGCGCATTTGTAAATTTACATAAAGAAGATGCGAAAGGCATTCACATGTCGCGCTTATTTTTAGCACTCGATACCTTATCAACTGAGCAGCAAGTGAACCCACAAACACTTGCTCAGGCACTTGATACCTTTATTAGTAGCCATGATGATTTAAGTGACCAAGCAAAAATTGAATTTAAGTTTGAGCTTCCGTTGCGTCGTGAGTCTTTGTTGAGTGGCAAAGTGGGTTGGAAAAACTACCCAATCCACCTAATAGCCAAAATTAATCAAGGTGTATTAAGCTTTGAGCTAATGGTTGATGTCACTTACTCATCGACTTGCCCATGCTCAGCTGCACTCGCAAGGCAATTAATTCAACATGCATTTGATGAAAAATTTGCAGAGCAACAAATTGATAAACAAACGGTTTTAAACTGGCTGGGCACAACAGAAGGGATTGTCGCCACACCGCACTCTCAGCGTTCAATTGCAAATGTGAAAGTGAAGCTTGATAACGCTCTCACCAGCTTTGATGTGGTTGGCTTAATAGATGCATTAGAAGGTGAATTAAAAACCCCTGTGCAAGCGGCAGTTAAACGTGAAGACGAGCAAGAATTTGCACGTTTAAATGGCCAAAACCTGATGTTCTGTGAAGACGCGGCTCGTAAAATCAAAGGGCTGTTAGAAGAGCAAGATTATGCCGATTACTGGTTGCAAATCAACCACTACGAATCACTCCATGCGCACGATGCTGTTGCAATTGCCGTAAAAGGAGTTGCTGGCGGTTATACTGCTTAAATAATTTGGTAACTCCCGACACTTAGGCACACATATTGCTTTTATATTTCAGTGTCAATTTGTTGTTGTGGAGTTACCTTATGGAATTCGCTTTATTATCAATTTTAGTTTTAGTCGTAGTGGCTTCTGTTGTTGCGTCAAAGTTCAGCGATGATGGCGGAAACCCGTATCCTTTCACTCGTAAACAAAGTGTTTTTACTCAAGTTGAAAGTGCTTTTTTAAACCTTCTTGAACGTGCCGTTGGCGATCAATACAAAATTGTAAGCCGCGTAAAACTAATCGATTTAATTGACTGCAAGCAAGGCTTATCTGTTAAAGCAAAGCGAGCAGCCATGACGAAGGCAAAAGGTAAGCAATTAGATTATGTGCTTATCGATAAAGAAAAGCTAACAATCGTTGCAGCGGTTGATTTAGTAAATAATACCAACAAAGACGGTCATAAAGCACAGCGAGATTGGTTTGTTAGTGGTGCATTAGAAGCGGCTGGCATTCCTCATATTCGTATGAAGGTGAAATCGGGTTATCAACCAAGGGAAGTCCGTGATGCGATTATGTTTAAGCTAGGGAAACCTGCAGCAGCGCCGATAAGACCAACACGCAACCGTGTTACAAAGCCAGCAGTATTGTCGCCATCTCAAGCAAAAGCTCATACGAGCTCTACCGCACTTGCTGAAATATAAGTTGTCATAATAGTGGCAAAAGCAGACTTTCGGGTCTGCTTTTTTGTTTGTTTTATACATTTTTAGGTATAATCATCCTATTCAATCTAAGGAATCAAATATTATGCACGTTGGTATTATTGGCGCGATGGAGCCAGAAGTAAAAATTTTACGCGAAGCAATGGCAAACCCAAGCACGATGACAAAAGCAGGGTTTACATTCTACACAGGCGAATTAGCAGGTAATAAAGTAACACTTGTTCAGTCTGGTATCGGTAAAGTGGCGTCTGCAGTAGCGACCACGTTACTGATTGATAACTTTACACCTGATTGTGTGATCAACACCGGTTCTGCGGGTGGCTTTGAACCGTCATTAAATGTGGGTGATGTGGTTATTTCATCTGAAGTGCGTCACCACGATGTTGATGTTACTGCGTTTGGTTACGAAATCGGTCAAGTACCACAAATGCCTGCTGGTTTTGCAGCTCACCCAAAACTGATTGAAGCTGCAGAACAAAGCGTTAGCCAAATCAGTGATGTTAAGACCATGATTGGTCTAATTTGTACTGGCGACTCGTTTATGTGTGACCCGGTACGTATAGAAAAAACACGTGCTGAATTTCCAACAATGCTTGCCGTAGAAATGGAAGGCGCTGCAATTGCTCAAGCTTGCCACGTACTTGAAACTCCGTTTGTGGTTATTCGTTCTATGTCAGATATAGCGGGTAAAGAATCACCGCAGTCATTTGAAGAGTACATTGAAACAGCATCAATTAATTCATCAAAAATGGTTGTGGCCCTATTAGAAAAACTGACCTCGGTGAGTTTATAAGGTGATTACACATTTTGTTCAAACCCATTTGGACATTATTGTATTTTTTATAGCGCTCCTTGCTGAGCGCTTTTTCCCCTTAGTTAGCTGGTATCACCCCAACACTTTTTTAAGCATTATATTCGCAGCCTTGGGAGAGCGTTTATATAACCGTTCAAACCCCACGAGTTATCAATATCTTGCCTCTACCCTTGCCTTTACTTTGACCGTTTTAGTGATTGTCATTCTCGTTGTGTTGTTCTTAGAGTTTGCTTTCTACCCCGAGTTACTGAATGGCTTAATCTTATATTTACTGCTAAGTAGCCGCTTACAAGAAAAGAAGTCGCTGCGTATTGCTAGACTCATAAAACAAAATCAAAAAGCTATCGCAAAAGAGCTACTATCGAGTTTGGTTGCACGTGATGTGTCACGACTTTCATCGCCAGGTATCTGTAAAGCCACCATGGAGTCATTGGTGCTGCAAAGTGCGAGGCATTATTTTGCCGTTATATTCTTTTATTTAATCGGCGGGCCTATTAGCGCAATCGTTTATCGTTTATTAACGCTTATTCACCAATCATGGCGTAAAAAGCAACAGCCAAATAGTCCATTTTTAAAACCTATCGCAAAGCTGTTATTTGTCCTTGAGTGGCTACCCACTCGATTAGTTGCCATCACGATTGCGGCAACCAATGCCAGTAAACACAGTATTCATTATATTAAATACTACGGTAGACATTTTTATCAAACGAATACAGGCTGGTTATTAAGTGTGACCTCAGCAGCCTTACACGTACAACTTGGCGGCCCCGCACTTTATCAAGGCGAACGTTACAATAAAATGCGTGTAGGCACCGAACGATTACCCACTGCCGATGATATTCCTGTGCTTGTAAACCGTTTAAATCAAGCAAAAGCATTCTGGCTGCTATCAATCGTTGCAATCGAAATAGCCACACTATTGCTCGTTAACTAATTGCGACAAAAAAACCAGCCGAAGCTGGTTTTTTGTTTTGCTTAGTATGGAAGTATTAAGCAACCGTGATCTTTGCAAACTTACGTTTACCTACTTGGTAAATCTCAGTGGTACCTTTTGCAACTTCAAGCTTAGTATCTGTTACTTTTTCTTCACCATTAATTTTAACTGCGCCTTGCTTGATCATTCGCATTGCTTCAGACGTACTCGCTACTAAGTTTGCTTCTTTTAGCAAATTAGTGATAAAGACCGACTCTTCAGCGATGGTTACAGTCACTTCAGGGATTTCATCTGGTAAAGCATTTTTTTGGAATCGTTTGATGAAATCTTGGTGTGCACCTTCGGCTGCATCTGCGCTGTGGAAACGCGCAATTAATTCTTTAGCCAGTTCAATCTTAATATCACGCGGATTAACACCCTCTGCAACGCGTTGCTTAAGCGCAGCAATTTCTTCAATAGATAACGGACTTAGTAAGTCATAGTAACGCCACATTAGCTCATCACTAATTGACATCACTTTACCAAACATATCGTTTGGTTCATCAGTAATACCAATGTAGTTGCCTAATGATTTAGACATTTTTTGTACGCCGTCAGTCCCTTCAAGCAGCGGCATCATTAGCACTGTTTGTGGCTTTTGACCTTCGTCTTTTTGTAACTCACGACCCATTAGTAAATTAAAACGTTGATCAGTACCACCTAGTTCAACGTCTGCTTCTAATGCAACTGAGTCCCAACCTTGAACAAGTGGATATAAAAATTCGTGGATTGCAATAGATTGGCCACCGGCATAACGCTTTTTAAAGTCATCACGTTCTAGCATACGTGCTACTGTTTGACGCGCAGCCAGTTTGATCATGCCCGCAGCACCTAATGTCTCCATCCACGTAGAGTTAAATGCAACCGTTGTTTTAGCAGGATCAAGAATCTTAAATACTTGCTCTTTATATGTTTCGGCATTTGCAAGCACGTCATCACGGGTTAACGGTTTACGTGTCACGTTTTTACCCGTTGGATCACCAATCATACCTGTGAAATCACCAATCAAGAAAATCACTTCATGACCTAGGTCTTGGAAGGTTTTCATTTTATTGATAAGTACTGTGTGACCCAAATGTAGATCAGGCGCAGTTGGATCGAAACCCGCTTTGATCTTTAACTTCTTACCAGACTTTAATTTTTCAACTAATTCGTCTTCAATTAATATCTCTTCTGCACCGCGTTTTATCTCAGCTAGAGCGGTTTGTAAATCCACTGTGTATTACTCCAAAAATTCAGCTTACCGGGCGTGGTGGCCTATTAGGGTTAAAATAGAACTAAAACATTAAAATTTAGCTAGTTAGCGCCAGAAATACTGCACAAAAATAAAGCTAACTTAACCGTGTTAAGTAAAAGCCCCGAAGGCAGCGCGCGTGATTGTTCTTTATACCGCGTTATTGCATTTTAATGAAGGTACTTTAGTTAACTAATGCATAATTAGTTTAACTCTTGGCATCTGCTGCAAATTTAATCAAAAAAGTTTAACGCGCCTACTAATTCTAGCGTAAAATAGCGCCAGTTTAAATCTACAAAACTCTGGTATTTGCTCTATTTTAGGTATATCCTGCAATATTAGTAATTAATTTTCTTGACAGCAGAAAAAGGCACGTTATGGTTCACGTTGTGCACAAACTCCCCAAAAAACACAAACTGCTTATTCTCGGTTTGGTTTCTGCTATTGCTGGCTTAGCATTATTACCTTCGGAAAAAGCCACCGCATCAAAGGATAACAGTGCGAATGCACTTGAGATTGGCAAGCGCTACGAATTACAAGTTAAAGTTGACGATAACGAAAAACTGACTGAATTAAATTCTGAGCAAGCAGCAGCTAAACTTCCAGAATACGACCTTATCGACCATGAAGTTCGCAATGGCGATAATTTAGCACTTATTTTTAAACGTGCAGGTTTTTCAGCACAAACATTACACAAGCTAATCAATACAAACGCTGAAACGCGTAAACTGACAAAAATTCATCCAGGTGAAGTATTAAGCTTTGCAACCGCAGAAGATGGCTCATTAGCACAGCTTCGCTATGTTATCTCAAAAACAGATACCTTATACGTTACCTTAAACGAAGAAGGTAACTACGACACCTCTATCGATAGTAAAGAGATAGAAACGCTGAGTAAATCAGCCGGTGGAGAGATTAATAGCAGCTTTTGGACATCAGGTATTGCCGCAGGCCTTAGCGAACGTCAAATTATGAACTTTGCTGATATTTTTGGTTGGGATGTCGATTTTGCCAATGATATTCGTAATGGCGACCAATTCGGTTTAATTTACGAAGCACATTATGTTGATGGTGAATACATTGGCGACGGTAAAATTATTGCCGCAGAATTTATTAACCAAGGCGAGCGCTACACAGCAATTCGTCATACAGATGGTAACTTTTACACTCCTGAAGGCCGTAGCATGAAAAAAGCCTTCTTGCGTGCACCAGTTAACTTTAAATATATTAGCTCTAGCTTTAACCCACGCCGTTTACACCCTGTAACAAAGACAGTTAAGCCACACAACGGTATCGATTATGCCGCGCGCACTGGCACACCGGTTGTTTCAGCTGGTAATGGTAAAGTGCTTAAGGCAGGCTACAGTAAGTACAACGGTAACTATGTTTTTATTAGCCATGGCACTCAATACGTGACTAAGTACTTACACTTAAACAAAAAAATGGTTAAAACGGGTCAGAAAGTGAAGCAAGGCCAAAAAATTGGTACGGTCGGTGCTACTGGTCGTGTAACAGGCCCACACTTACATTATGAGTTTTTGGTAAATGGTGTACACCGTAACCCTAAAACGGTAAAACTACCTAAATCAGAACCCTTGCCTCGTGATGAGTTAGCCAAGTTTAAACCTATTGCAGATAACTTCTTAGCGCAATTACAGCGTAACCGTGAAATGCAATTAGCCTTAAACAAATAAGCTAATTAATAATGACAAAGCCGCTGCACGTTGTAGCGGCTTTTTTGTGCTTGGCCCTAAATTACCTTACGAGTAAATAAATAAGCTGAATAACCATTGAGATCATCACCAGAGGCCAAATGTACTTAGCGTATTTAGTTGCGCCATCAAGGCCCAGTTTTGAATGGTACTTTTCAAGTAACGGCACCAGAATAACCAAGGCAATAAACAAGCAAAGTAAGATAACAAATATATTCATGGTGGCTTCCTAATGTAGACGGTAATGTAACCAGTCTATAGGCAAAAAAAAGCGCAGTAAAATTACTGCGCCAGTCGGTTGGAAGTAAAATGTGTAATCGATTTATTAACCTACAATCGCTAACAAAATACCAGCTGCAACAGCACTGCCTAGTACCCCTGCAACATTTGGCCCCATTGCATGCATTAACAAGAAATTATGCGGGTTACTTTCAAGGCCTACTTTATTAACAACACGCGCAGCCATTGGAACGGCTGACACTCCAGCAGCCCCTACTAGCGGGTTAATAGGTGATTTAGAAATCTTATTGAGGCCTTTTGCCATAAAGACACCAGACGCTGTACCAATGGCAAAAGCCAATGCACCAAGTACTAAAATACCTATCGTTTCGACAGTTAAGAACTTATCGGCAGCCAGTTTTGAGCCAACAGCAAGACCTAAGAAAATAGTGGTAATGTTAATGATCTCGTTTTGCGCACTATTACTTAAACGGTCAACAACACCAGACTCTCGCATTAAATTACCTAAACAAAACATGCCAACAAGAGGGGTTGCCGCTGGTAAGAACAAAATAGTTAGGCTCAATACCATAAGCGGGAAAATAATCTTCTCAGTTTTCGACACAGCACGTAATTGTGGCATTTGAATTTGGCGCTCTTCAGGCGTTGTTAAAGCTCGCATGATGGGCGGTTGAATTATAGGAACCAATGCCATGTACGAATAAGCAGCTACTGCAATGGCACCTAATAAATCAGGAGCCAATTTCGACGCTAAAAATATTGCCGTTGGACCATCTGCACCACCGATAATAGCGATAGCGGATGCATCTTGCAGGGTAAACTCAAAACCTGGAATAAAGTTAAGTAAAATGGCACCAAATAAGGTTGCAAAAATACCAAACTGAGCAGCAGCCCCCAATAACAACATGCGAGGGTTTGCAATTAAAGCACTAAAATCTGTTAATGCACCCACCCCCATAAAGATCAACAGTGGAAAAACACCTGAGTCGATACCAATGTGATAAACATAATATAAAAGCCCACCTGGGTCAGATAACCCAGCAACTGGAATGTTTGTCAAAATAGCGCCGAAGCCAATGGGTAAAAGCAGCAACGGCTCAAAATTACGTGCAATTGCCAAATACAGCAATAAACACCCTACGGCAATCATAATCAAAGCAGGAAAGGTAAAGTTTGCTATACCCGTTGCATGCCAAAGGTTTAAAAGACCATCCATCTTCTATCCCCTACGCTAACGAAATCATAGCATCGCCAGTGGTAACTGAGTCACCTTCGGCTACTAAGATTTCAGCGACAGTGCCTGTATGTGCAGCACGGACTTCGGTTTCCATTTTCATTGCTTCCATAATGATAACCACATCGCCTTGATTTACCGTTTGGCCCGGCTTTACCTTAATTTTAAAGATATTACCCGCCAATGGCGCATTGAGCGTTTCACCCGCTGACGCTGATGCCGATTGTGGAATTAATTCGCTGTCTTTAAGAGTAACTTCTTTAAGCTCACCACCTTGCGCTACTACGACATCGTAAACTTTCCCATCAACTTTTACGCTATACTGCTCAGCTTTAACGGCATTTTTGCCTGACGTAGGTTGTTTACTTTCAGTCTGGGCAGTTTCAGCTGTTGGAACTGCTTCAAATGCATCAGGGTTATGGCGGTTTTTAATAAACTTCAAGCCAATTTGCGGGAATAATGCATAAGTAAGCACATCATCAATTACTTCATCAGCAAGCTCTAAGCCTTGCTCTTTGGCTTCTTTTAAAAGCTCGGCTTCTAATTTCTCAAGTTCAGGCTCAAGTTTATCAGCAGGGCGACAAGTAATCGGTTCAGCACCATCAAGGACGCGTTCTTGCAGCTCTTTATTCATTGGCGCTGGTGTCGCACCATATTCACCTTTAAGTACACCGGCAGTTTCTTTAGTGATTGTTTTATAACGCTCACCAGTTAATACATTAAGTACCGCTTGTGTTCCTACTATTTGTGAGGTGGGTGTAACAAGCGGAATGAACCCTAAGTCTTCACGAACACGCGGGATCTCAAGTAATACTTGGTCTAATTTATCTGCTGCACCTTGCTCTTTAAGCTGGTTTTCCATGTTAGTTAACATGCCGCCAGGCACTTGTGCGAGTAAAATTCGACCATCAACCCCTTTTAAGCTGCCTTCAAATGCCGCATACTTTTTGCGAACATCACGGAAGTACGCAGCAATTTCTTCAAGTTGATTTAAATCGAGTTCAGTATCGCGCTCTGTGCCTTCAACAATTGACACAATTGTTTCAGTGGCACTGTGGCCATACGTCATACTCATTGACGATATTGCGGTATCAAGCATATCAATACCTGCATCAATTGCTTTTTGATATGTTGCAGTGCTAAGCCCTGTAGTCGCATGACATTGCATAGCAATCGGAATTGAAACTGTCTCTTTCAACCCTTTAATGAGTTGCTCACACTCATACGGTTTTAATAAACCCGCCATATCTTTAATACAAATAGAGTGACAACCAAGCTCTTCTAATTGTTTAGCAAGTTTTAACCACATATCAAGCGTATGAACAGGGCTTACCGTATACGAAATAGTCCCTTGCGCGTGCGCTCCCACTTTAACAGCCGCTTTAATCGCCGTTTCTAAGTTACGTACATCATTCATCGCATCGAAAATACGGAATACATCAACACCATTTTTATGGGCGCGTTCAACAAATTTTTCAACAACGTCATCAGCATAGTGGCGATAACCTAAAAGGTTTTGACCGCGTAATAACATTTGCTGTTTAGTGTTTGGCATTGCCGCCTTTAGCTCACGGATACGCTGCCAAGGGTCTTCACCTAAATAACGGATACAGGAGTCAAAAGTAGCTCCCCCCCATGATTCAATAGACCAATAACCTGCATGATCAAGCTTTTCGGCAATAGGCAGCATATCATCTAGGCGCATACGCGTTGCTAAGAGAGATTGATGCGCATCACGCAATACTAATTCGGTTAGTTTTAATTTAGCCATGTTCAAGCTGCTCCGTTATTGTTGTTTATTTCTAAATTGAGCGATAGCAGCGCTGATAGCTGCAATATGTGCCGGTGGTACCCCTTGCTGAGGCTGTAATTTTGCGGTTCGGACTGGAACTGAGCTCGCAGAGTTTTCAAATCGCCCCAACAATTTCGACATCAGCAGTACGGCTGAAATCAAAATACTGAGAAAGATAAATACACCCACCATACCCGTTAGCATTAAGCTGGCTGCGGTTGTAAGTAAGCCACCAATATCCATACTGCTCCCCTCGCTACTCAGAATAAAAAAACACTTAAATCGAATATTTATACACTCATAATAACAAACAAAACTTATTTTTAAAGCTTTATTGTCAATTGGTAAAACCAATTAATTACAGGGTAACACATCAAACAATTAATTAACACCAAGCCATTACGGCAATTAACTACCCAATATAGACGATAAAAATACTCAATATAGTCAAAAGTTATATGTAAAAATAGTTAACTGTGTAACGTAGCAGCGTAAAAATCAGCTAAAGCAAGGGGTTTGGTAACTTGTATGCCATACAGGTTAAATTGGTCTTACCAAGAAAACATACTCACAGGCGTCCACTTTCAGCATAGAAGTTGAAAAATTATCACTATGAATAAGTTACATGATCACTCGTAATAATTACCAAACGACACGCCACAAAAAAAACCGAAAAAAAACTAACAAATTGAAAAATAAGGACTTTAAAACTTTGGTATGGAACTCGCTTCAGTCTAATCAACCGAAACGAAATTAAATAACCAAGGAGAACATTATGTTACGCTGGACAGTTACTTTTTTAGTTATAGCGCTAATCGCTGCAGTGTTAGGTTTTGGCGGTATTGCAGGGGCCGCAGCAGGCATAGCTAAAATCATATTTTTTATATTCTTAGTTTTACTTGTTATTTCACTTATATCAGGTGCTCTTAGAGGCAATGTACCTAAGTAATAACAAACCAACAGCAATTTACTTTACTAATTTATTTACAAGGAATTTCATTATGAAAAATTCAACTTTAAAAGCAGCTACTATCGCCCTATTTTCAGCTTTATTTATTATGGGGTGTGAAGACAACACAGCAGAAGAAGCTGGTGAGCGCATTGATGAAGCAGTAACCGACGCTCAAAATGCAGTAGAAGATGCATGCGAAGAAGTTAAAGAAGGTGTAAAAGCAGAAGAAACTAACTGCTAAAAATAGAGACTTTACGAAAAAAAGCGGCTTTATAAGTCGCTTTTTTTCGTAAAGCATTGGTATTTTTGAAAAACATATACAAAATAACGAAGTATTTTTTACTTTTACCTAATATGTATACTAAGCTGATATTGCTAAGAATGGACTATCAGCAGTATTCCATTGTTTTCTAGCCAACTATAATTTATTGGGAGATAACAATGTTAACCAGCAAACTATCTAATGCTATAAGATTAGCAATTAGTACAGGCTTCGTGTCATCAGTTTTACTGTATGCACCAACAAGTTCAGCCGAAGAAGAAACTGAAGCAAAAAAAGATCTCGAAGTGATATCAGTCACCGGTAGTCGGATTAGACAACCTGGTGCGGTCTCTGCAAGCCCTATTGTTTCAATTGGAGAAAAAGAACTAGGTTATCAACAAGAACCTGAAGTAGAGCAAATCCTTAGAACCCTTCCCTCTACAATCCCTGGAGACGGTAGTAACGTAAATAATGGCTCTGGCGGTGCAGCAACCATTAACTTAAGGGGCTTAGGTTCACAACGCTCTTTAGTGTTAATGAATGGTCGCCGGATGATTCCATACAACTATAATGGGTCTGTTGATAGCTCAACAATCCCCACAGCCCTCATTGAAAGAATTGACATTATTACCGGTGGTGCTTCTGCGGTATACGGCTCAGATGCGATTGCAGGTGCTGTGAATGTAGTCTTAAAAGATGACTTCCAAGGCGTTGATTTAGACTTTAAGCACTCTGAAACAGGTGATGGTGATGGCGATAAAGACAGCATAGCTCTTACAATCGGCTCTAATTTAGAAGATGATAAAGGCAATGTGGTTCTCTCTTTAGGCTGGAGCCAACGTGATCAAATCTTACTGGGTGACCGTCCGTTGGGCCTACTCGGTATAGAAACTAAAACAGGTGCTAACTACGAGCAATTCCTCAATGGTGAACCCCCAATTCCAGCACCAGCAGATTGTAGCGGTCCAAACTCTGTTGAAAGTGGCGGTTCAACAACAGCATTCCCTACGAGATTTGCGATTGTAGGTGCGGGTACAACAGGTTCTGGGCAATTTAGAAATGACGGAACATTGCAACCAGACACCTGTAGTGTATTTAACTTTAACCCTTATAACTTCTACCAAACACCTTCAGAGCGTTATTCTGCTACAGCCATTGCTAAATATAACTTAACTGATGAGCATAAAGTATATTCAAGCTTCAACTACACAAATACCAGTGTTGATACTCAGGTCGCACCATCTGGAACATTTGGTTCAAGCTTCAACTTACCGCTTGCTAATCCACTAATTGGTGACCAAGCTAGACAATTTATGATTGACGGAGCAACAGCAGCTCTGGCAGCTGGAAGCTTAGATGATAGCAACTGGCAAGACGTCAATGGCAATGGTATCGTTGATAGTGAAGACTATTTAAAAGTTCAACTTCGTCGTAGAACGTTAGAACTTGGCGCAAGAACAGAACGTTATGACAGTGCGCAATTCCAACTTGTAACTGGTGTGACAGGTTTCTTCCTTGATGACTGGGAATACGATGTTAGCTACCAATATGGTGAATCTAACAGAACCACAGTGCGTGGCGGCTATACTAACCTAACTAATATTCAAAATGCTCTTGATACAACAGATGGTGTCACTTGTAAAAATGGTGATTCTAGCTGTGTGCCAATCAATTTATTTGGTGGTTTCGGTACAATCACTGAAGAAATGGCAGGATACGCTCAAGCAATCGCCCTGCAACAGCAAAAATACAGCCAAGAAATTTTCACCGCAACGGTTAATGGCGCCATTAATTTTATCGAAATTCCAGGTGCAGGTGCGCCACTTTCGATGAGCTTTGGTTACGAAAATCGTCGCGAAAAAGGCCTTTTTGAACCGGATGAATGTTTAAAACTTGCCCCTGCAAGCTGCCAAGGGGGAGCCGGTGGTAACCAGCTACCAATTTCGGGTGGCTTTAAAGTTGATGAGGTATTTTTAGAAGGTTACCTACCTGTGTTAGATGGGTTACCTGGTGCTGAAACACTTGATGTTGAATTTGGTTTCCGCTGGGCAGACTATGACACTGTTGGTAGTAACGAAACTTGGAAGCTCGGTTTTAACTGGCGCCCTGTAAGTGATGTACTTGTTCGTGTAATGCAACAACAAGCAACACGTGCACCTAATGTTGGTGAGATTGCATCACCTGTAGTCACAGGCTTAGACAATGCACAACAAGATCCTTGCTCTGTCGCAAATGCCGCTAATATTGATGCAACGTTGAGACAACTTTGTATTTCAACTGGCATGACTGACGCGCAAGTAGGTAATGTACAAGATGTAATATCTGGTCAAGTGCAAGTTATCAGCGGGAGCGATCCTTTAAACCCACCTGGTGCTGAAGAAGCAGAAACATTTACTGCGGGTATTGTCTGGACGCCTGAGTTCAGTGCAGTTGAAAACTTTACAATTACACTCGATTACTACGATATTGATATTGATAATATTATTGGTAACTTCTCAGCTCAGGAAATTCTAGATGCATGTTATGTACTTGGCGATGCAAACGAGTGTGCAAAAATCAACCGCATTGGGGGTGATTTAACAATTGCTGGCGCGGGTATTGAGCAATTTACGACCAACTTAAAAAACCAACGCGCCGAGGGTGTAGAGCTTGGGTTTAATTTTGGTATTTTGCTTGATGATATGGGCGAATTGCAGTTCTCTGGTAATGTAAACAAATACCTAACTCAAGAATCACAAAGTTCCAGCACTGCCCGCATTATTGACTGTAAAGGGTATTTCAGCACAAGCTGTGATCCTGTTTCTGAATTACGCTGGGTACAACGTACTAGCTGGATTTGGGAAGACTTTACGGTTTCATTACAATGGCGCCATATAGATGGTGTTGATGTTGAGCCAATCGAAGCACCTAATGTTTTTGAAGAATTCAGAAGTATTGAAAGCTACGATTACTTCGATTTATTTGCCAGCTATCATGTTACCGAATACATGAATGTTACATTCGGTATTGATAACATGTTTGAAAAAGAGCCACCTGTAGTGGGTGGTGAAGCTGGTGATACAAGCTCAAACTCAGGTAACACATTCCCAAGTAACTATGACGTTTTAGGTCGTCAATTTAAAATGGGTGTGAAGTTAAAGTTTTAATAACTTAAAACCAGAGCGGCTTATAAAGCCGCTCTTTTTTTACTTAATTTTTTACTTACATTGAACAGTTAATACCTTCCCTGACGCCATACTGTTAATTTGCCAATTACCATCGACTAAACTCACCTTCGCTATATCACTTACTTCAAAGTCGCCGGGTACATTCAAACGGGTTAAATTATCAGCCAGTTGCTGCTGACAGTATGGGGGGGTATCACCATGCATTACCAACACCGGCTTATCAGTGCGCTTTGCAAAGTCATTGATTGCATCTCGATATACTTTAAAGGCGTCGCAGTCGCTTCGGCGTAAATCAGCGCATGGCTGCTTTTTAGTTGAACGATAGATATCGGCTTGAAAGCCAAACACATATGCCCTCGCACTCTGATTAACTAACGCCTGATTTAACCAATTTACATTAAGCTTGTCTCGTGTATCGGCCGCATCGAGTGCAACATGTTTATCAGTTTTTAGTATTTGAGAGCGGCCATTAAACGTACCTGGTATATGCAAAGTGCGAAACTCTATTCCGTCAAACTGCCAGCGAGCGTTTTCAAGCATATCGGCCTGCTGTGTAAAGCCCTCTAGCTGCTTCGCTTTTTTAACGTATGCTTCGTCATACATTAATCCTTTAACGTAGTTTAATCGCTCAAGTTCATCAAAACGGGGATTTAGCGTAGCACGGTCACAGTCGGTCCATTCATTGTCGCCAGGCGTGTAAATAAATGGCTGAGAAGAAAGAGAAGTAAGTAGTTTTTTATTGCTTGTTAAGAGTTCATTGGTACATGTAAGAGAGCCAGATTTCATATCACCTAAATGCATCAAAAAGCCATGAGGCGTAGTCGCAACAGCTTTTGCTAACTTGCCATTGGGCTTAGCAAGGTTAATTTCATCAATCGGTGTATAAGGCATGTCGGCCATAACTAAAAACGAGTTAGTGGTCACTGTAAGAGCTAAAGATAATGAGCTAAAGAGCATAATATTTTCGCCTAAAAACACATTTACTTAAACGCATTCACTTAAACTCTAGGCAGCTTAATTAAATAAGCTGTTTAGAGACAGGTAAAACGGGCAATAGCAAGGCGAAAAGCTTCATCATTATGTTGTTCTAGATAGAAACTTTTAACGCAGCTAGCGTCAGGTTTAATCCCTCTGAATGATTAAGTAATATTGCAGGTTGGTATAAGCTCTCATAATGACAACAAAATGAAAACCAACTACGGTAGTTTTTTTTTAAAAATGATAAACTTCATGTATCAAATAATGTGAGTACCATGAATGTCGCTAAGTATAACTTACACACTAGATAAACCTTATTACTATGAGTGCTTTGATGAGTCATTGCCCTACTCTTCACAGGCAAAACCAAAATATCCATTATTAGTATTGCTAATAAGTCTAGGGTTACTTGCCTTTTATATGCTTGAAAACCATTACCTTGGCAGCTTTATGTTTATGCTGGCTATCGTTGAGTGTTTATCGTTTTACTACAAACGCCCTTGGTGGGTCACTAGGCAAATGCTGAGTCGCGCATCAGGCAGTGAAGTAACCGTTAGTTTTGATGATGAGGGTGTAAAAGCCGAAAACCCTTACAAAAGCTACCAATTAAGTTGGCAGCAAATCAATGAGATTATTGAAACAGAGCGGGGTTATATTTTAAAAGCAGACAAAGGCATGCAGTATCTATCAAAGCAAGCGCTAAACGAAGCAATGACCACCGCGCTAAATAAAAGAGCCACTCAATGAGTGGCTCTTAAAAAATCTTTTTGCTGATTAAACATTACCCGGATTAGGGTTAGATTTCTCTGCTTGGATTCGCATGTAAATTTCTTCACGATGTACAGAGACATCTTTAGGTGCATTTACACCAATGCGAACCTGATTTCCTTTAACACCAAGAACAGTAACTGTTACTTCGTCACCGATCATTAGGGTTTCACCTACTCTTCGAGTTAGTATTAGCATTCTCTTGCTCCCATGTTCCAAAAAATTAAAAGATTCCGCGTCAAAATCATTTTAATGAAAACTAGACCTAAAAGTAAGTAAAAACTCTATATCTTACTCATTTTCAGTTAAAAAAACTTTGTGTAGTGCACGTACAGCCAGTTCTAAATACTTTTCATCAATTAAAACTGATATCTTTATTTCTGATGTCGATATAAGTATCACTTTGATGCTTTCTTGTGCAAGTGCATTAAAAAATAAACTTGCGACACCTGAGTGAGATTTCATCCCTACGCCAACAGCAGATACCTTGGCAACATTGCTTACTCCATTTATAGATTCAGCTTTGATAGCACTTTGGTTACTGGTTAAAATTTCAAGCGCCTGCTCAAAATCATTTGTGTGCACAGTAAAAGCATAGTCTATTTTTTCAAAGTTATGATTAACTTGATTAATCATATCTATTTCGATACCGAATTCTGCAAAAAGTTGCAAAATTTTTGCAAGGTTTTCCATTCCTTGTGGCACTGCGTTGACATAAATAAGACTTTCATCTCGATTAAACGCAATACCCGACACAATATTTGCTTGCACATCCGGCTCCTCAAAACTGATCAAGGTCCCTTGATCGGGATTAAAACTCGATAACACCCTGAGCGGTATATTATACTTTCCTGCTGCTTCGACACTGCGAATATGTAAGACCTTTGCGCCTAAACTCGCCATTTCGAGCATTTCTTCAAAGGTAACATGGCTCATACGACGCGCATTTGGTTCAATGCGTGGATCGGTCGTATAAACGCCGTCAACATCAGTATAAATTTGGCATTCATCGGCATTAATTGCCCCCGCAATTTCAACTGCTGAGGTATCAGTGCCGCCGCGACCTAACGTGGTGATATTGCCCTCGATATCACGGCCTTGAAAACCAGCAATAATTGCAATCCGGTTATGCTCAAGCTCATGCTTTAGCCGTGTCGCTGCAATTTCTTCAATACGGGCTTTACCGAACATATTGTCAGTACGAATATTTACCTGATCGGCAAGTAAGCTAACAGCTGAGTGTCCACGCTTAATTATTGCCATTGCCAACAACGATACCGACACTTGCTCACCAGTGGTAAGCAACACATCGAGTTCACGGGCACTAGGCCGAGAATCTATTTGTTTAGCGAGGTCAATCAGACGGTTAGTTTCTCCCGACATAGCCGAGAGCACCACCACAACTTGATGGCCTTGTTGTTTTGTTTTAACAACAAGGTCGGCGACGGCCTCAATACGCTCAATGGAGCCCACTGAAGTGCCGCCGAACTTTTGGACGATAAGTGCCACTAGTGATTAAGAACGTTCAGATAACCAACTAGTTACGCTTTCTAAAGCTGCGCTTAGGTTCTCTGGCTGAGTACCACCCGCTTGCGCCATATCAGGACGACCACCGCCTTTACCGCCCACTTGTGCAGCCATGTGATTAACAAGTTCACCCGCTTTCACTTTGCCTGTCAGGTCTTTAGTTACACCGGCAATTAAGCTAACTTTGTCGCCGTTTGCTACACCAAGTGCAATCACGCCTGAACCAATCTTCGTTTTCAGGTCATCAACCATGCCACGTAATGCTTTCGACTCTGTACCAGCTACATCAGCAACTAGAAGTTTAATACCATTCACTTCAACAACTGAGTCAAGTAGCGATGCACCCGCCGCACTTGCTAGCTTATCGTTAAGCTGAGCAATTTGCTTCTCAAGCCCTTTTGACTTTTCAAGGAGTGCTGTTACTTTTTCAAGTACCGTGCTGCTATCACCTTTTACTAGGGCTGCAACATCGTTTAACTGTTGCTCTTGCTCACTGACATACGCAACAGCTTCAGCACCTGTTACCGCTTCGATACGACGAATACCAGCTGCAATGCCGCTTTCTGATACGATTTTGAATAAACCAATATCACCAGCACGCTTAACGTGAGTACCACCACACAGCTCGATTGAGTAATCACCAATCGTGACTACGCGCACTTCGTCGTCGTATTTCTCACCGAATAACGCCATCGCCCCTTTTGCCTTGGCCTCATCAATTGCCATAAGCTCAGTCTCAAGCGCAAAGTTACGACGGATTTCGTCGTTCACTGCACGCTCAATTTGACGTAATTCATCTTTTGTTACGGCTTCAAAGTGAGAGAAATCAAAACGTAAACGCTCAGGGTCAACCAGTGAACCTTTTTGACTTACGTGATCACCTAAAATTTGGCGAAGCGTTTCATGTAAAATATGCGTGGCAGTATGGTTTTTCTTAATACTATCGCGACGTGCTGCATCAATTGTTGCTTCTGCTTTGTCGTTTGTACCAATGCGGCCTTGTACACGACCATGGTGCGCAAATGCATTACCCAGCTTGGTAGTGTTAGTAACAACAAACTCACCACCCGCCACTTTTAACACACCCGTGTCACCAACCTGACCACCTGACTCGGCGTAGAATGGTGTACGGTCAAGAATAGCAATACCTTCTTGGCCATCTTCAAGTACAGAAACAGATTGGCCCTCGGCAAATAATTCAACCACGGTGCCAGTGTAGTGCTCTGAATCGTACCCTTTAAAGTCTGTGTGTTTTTCAGATTTAAGTTGCTGGTTATAATCAGCACCAAATTTACCCGCTTGCTGTGCTTGCTTACGCTGAACAGCCATGCACTCTTGAAAACCTTGCTCATCAATAGTCATGAAACGCTCACGCGCAACGTCAGCCGTTAAATCAGCAGGGAAACCGTAAGTATCGTAAAGCTTGAAGACTAAATCCCCCGGGATTACATCACCTTCGATGTCAGTAAGGCTTTCTTCAAGAATCGCTAGACCACGCTCAAGTGTTTTACCAAACTGCTCTTCTTCGATGCGTAATACTTTTTCGATAATTTCTTGTTGCTTAGCAAGCTCAGGATACGCTTGACCCATTTGCTCGATTAGTGCAGCAACAAGCTTATAGAAGAACGCGCCTTTTGCGCCAAGTTTGTTACCGTGACGTACTGCACGACGAATAATACGACGTAATACGTAACCGCGGCCTTCGTTTGATGGCATAACGCCGTCAGACACTAAGAATGCACACGAACGAATGTGGTCAGCCACTACGCGTAATGATTTATCATTTAAATCTTGCGCGTTGGTTACTTTAGCCGCCGCAGCAATGAGAGCTTGAAACAAATCGATTTCGTAGTTTGAGTGAACGCCTTGTAAAATAGCCGCGATACGCTCAAGACCCATACCAGTATCAACAGATTGCTTAGGAAGCGGCTCCATTGTACCGTCGGCATGGCGGTTGTATTGCATGAATACGAGGTTCCAAATTTCAATGAAACGGTCGCCATCTTCTTCAGGTGAACCTGGAGGCCCCCCCCAAATTTCTTCACCGTGATCATAAAAGATTTCTGAACATGGACCACACGGACCCGTGTCACCCATTGACCAGAAGTTATCGCTGGTTGCAATACGAATGATGCGGTCTTCACTTAGACCCACTTCTTTGTGCCAAATGTTAAACGCTTCTTCGTCATCGTGGTAAATAGTAACCAATAACTTTTCTTGCGGTAACTTTACAGTCTCTGTTAAAAACTGCCACGCAAACTTAATCGCGTCTTGTTTGAAGTAATCGCCAAAGCTGAAGTTACCTAACATTTCGAAGAATGTATGGTGACGTGCAGTGTAACCCACGTTTTCAAGGTCGTTATGTTTACCACCTGCGCGCACACAACGCTGTGAGCTGGTTGCACGTGAATAAGGGCGGCTTTCCGCACCTAAAAATACATCTTTAAATTGCACCATGCCGGCGTTATTGAATAATAATGTGGCATCGTTGCCCGGGATCAGCGAGCTTGAAGGAACAATTTGGTGTTGTTTAGAGGCAAAAAAGTCTAAGAACTGTTGCCTGATCTGTGCGGTAGTCATATGCTGCATGTGAAAGTCTCACCCGTTTATTGCTGTGCTTGCATTGCAAAATCAATTTGTTCGTAATTAAAGCCTCGATACATCAAGTAGCGTACACGTTTCGCTTTTTCTTTCTGATCGAGTTCTTTACGTGAATTTGAAAACTTTTTTAAATATGCGTCCTGTGCGAGCTCAAACCAATCGATTTCGAACTCTTCGAGCGTCTTGTCTAACAAAGCCCGATCTATCCCTTTTGCCATTGCTTCGCTTTGGATGCGTTTAGCCCCATGATACTTCGCTAAATGGCGTCGTACAAACCCTTCACAGTAGCGCTGCTCGTTAATAAAGTTGTGTGACTCACACCAATCTAACAAACGCTCTGTAAACTCGGGCGTCGCTTCTTTTTGTTGTAGCTTTCGGGTTAAATCGCGACGCGAGTAATCTTGTCGTGAAAGTAACCAAAGTACGTAATTTTTTAACTTTTTTTCTTTATCATCCATTACGCGTCAAAGCGTCCTGATTGTGACGATGTTTCTGGTGTCTTTGGTTGGTCATCACTTTTTGGCACAACTGGCATAAAAATAGCCTGAAAAGACACGAAGAAGCTAATGTAACAAATTGGCATTAAAACCAATAGTGGAATAAACGATAAAGGTATACAGATCAGCATTAATACAGCACAAATCAAACCGTAAACACCTAACGGAGCCATATTATGATAAAACACCATGAACGAGGTTTTTAATACCTGGAACATGTTGGTTTGCTTTTGAAAATAAACCAAGGGGACTGCATAAGCAAACGCCGTTAAATACACACAGATTGCCAGTAAAAAAACGGCCACTTGCCCCATAGAAATGGTTGCCAGTAAATCCGCTATGTGTGTTTGGTTTTGTGGGTCGAACGTTTGACTTGAAATAACCGCATAGGCATCTGCAAAGATAAAATTAGATAACACCGCTAATAAAATGCCCGCCGCCATTTGATACACAGCAACTCGCACTAAACCAATACGATTCCCTTTATTGGTAAACGGTTTAAAGATATCTGCCTGACTAATCGTGCCACCTTGTTGTTTAGTTAGCACGGCTTGATAAAAGCCCGCCATTAAAAATGGGGCAACAAATGCACCGACAACTTGCAGCAGGGGTAACACTAACGATAAGAAACCAATCACACCTATTAATAGGTGCATTAAAATAAACGTAAACGGTTGCAGCTTAAAGATTTCCCAACCTGCTTTAAACCATTTTACGCCTGCATCGGCTTTAAAAATACGCACTTCGATCGACATAGCTTCTCATTCAATAACGACAAAACGCACCGAGTATAACTGGGTGCGCTATTTGTTTATAGTCACCTGCTGTGAAAATTATTCAGGCTTTTTAATTTTTTTGATATCAAGCATGTGTGAACCATGTTTGATTTTTGTTTCTAAGTAAGCGCGATTACCAACAACACCTGCTTTAATGTGTGCATGCGTGCCGACAACTGAATCAACTTCAATGCCAGCATCACGCAAAGCTTTGAGCTTATTTGGGTTGTTAGTCATTAACTTAACATGCTTTTGATTAAGTGCCTCGAGCATTAAAACAGCGTCAGAAAAATCACGCAAATCATCGGCAAAACCAAGGTGGTTATTCGCTTCGTAAGTATTCATACCTTGCGATTGCAATACATAAGCATCAATCTTATTGTATAAACCTATGCCACGCCCTTCTTGGCGTAAATATAATAAAATTCCACCTTGCTCATGCATCATTTCAATGCACTCATTTAACTGCTCACCACAGTCACAACGCGAAGAATGAAATACATCACCCGTTAAGCACTCTGAATGCATACGAATTAAGGGGATGTCTTGCTCGGTGTCGGCTTGATTAAATACTAAAGCAATATGCTCTTGGCCATCATTTAAACCACTAAACGAGACGATTTCTGCAGGGATATCACTGTTTTTGCCAACATTTAGCTGGACTCTTGCTCTTACTTGCGCCACGACAAATCCAAATTAAAAAAATAAATGCAATACTGCAAATGTGATTACAACAGTTTGAGGTTGTAAGAATGCAACATACGACGAGTGATAACTAATATTGAGGCAGTTACCAGCAATTCAAGTATTATACACTCAAACCAGACGAAGATACGAGCTTTGCACATCTTTCAAGCTTAATTTTACAGCTGTATTCATCAGCACTTCCTCCGCATTTTTAACTATAAATTACCCAATTAAGTGACATTTATAATACCTTTTGCTAATCTCGACTAATAAATATGAGTAACCCTCGTTTGTGATTTATTTAAAAGCTAACTTGCTAAATATAATAAGGATTATTATGAAAAAAGCCTCTTTAGCCATATGTTTAGGCATACTATTAAGCCAGCCTTGTTTAGCTAATCAAGATATAAACAGTGAGTTTAATGAAACTTACCGCGCCTATTTAGCTGCGCTTGAAAACCAACAAGACACTACCGAACTTGCGCAAAAAGCCTATCAACTCGGTCAAAAAGTGTATGGCGAAAACACCGATAATACAGCGAATTTAGCCATTAACTACGCAAATAGCCTTGCCACGTACCAGCACGAAAAACAATACGAGTTATACAAAACGGCATACACTATTTTAGAAAAAAGACATGGTGAACACAGTACCGAAGTCTATGATGCACTGCTCGGCATGGCTGAATCGACTCAATCAGCAAGAAAAGCAAGTGCTTACTTAAGTCACTTAATTAGCATTGCTGAGCAACAAAAGAATGACAAACTGGTTGCCGACAGTAAGCTCAGTGCAGCGCGTATTTTAGCCCTTAAAAACAGTGGTGAACGTTACTTAACAGCTAAACGTTACCTAGAAGAAGCCGATGAATATTATAAAGATAATGTGCCAAGTAACTCGCTAGAGCGTATTCAAGCAGACTTTTTAGCCGCCGCTTTTGCTCAAAGCAGGCACGATTATGACTACGCAATTGAGCGCCTTAACCATGTTGTTAAAGTATTTGATGACGCACTCAGTTTTGATCACAAAGCCGAACTGGACGCCCACTCTAAGCTGGTTCATTTATACGAAAAAATAGGCAAAAGCGATGAAGCAACCAAACACTGTATTGCTATCGCAAAAATGGTGCCGTGGAAAGACAACCAAGAGCAAGAGCCCTTGTATCGCGTACATCCTAAATACCCCATGTCAAAGGCACAGCTTAGACAAAGTGGTTCTGTTATTATGGAGTTCGAAGTGACTCCCACAGGCTTTGTAGATAACGTTGCCGTACTTGAGTCTAAAGGCGGTAAAGCATTCGAAGTAGAAGCTATAAAAGCAATGAAAAAGTGGCGTTATGCCCCAAAATTTGAAGATGGGCATGCCGTTGCATCAACAACCCAAGTTCAGCTCGACTTTAAAATAAACTAATCAAAATAAACTAAAAGGTCGCAGTGCGACCTTTTAAAAAAATTAAAGCTTTTTGAGCAAGTTATCCGCCGCGTTTTCGATTAAATCTAGGACCTTTTCAAAACCTTGATCGCCACCATAATAAGGATCGGGAATTTCTTGCTCGCCCGCATCACCATGGCTTAAAAATAACGACAATTTATATTGCAAATGCTCAGGGCATTGCGCGTGTAAATCAGCAAGGTTTTGCTTGTCAGCCGCTAAAATAAAATCAAACTCATAAAAATCAGCCTGCGTAACCGGGCGCGAATAAATCCCTTTAAAGCTGTAGCCTCGTTTTTCGCCTGCTGCTTTTGAACGTGAATCAGGTGGATTACCTTGGTGATAGCCAATCGTGCCTGCTGAGTCGACTTTTACATTAACATTAAGCGTCTTTGCACGACTTCTGAGCACCGCTTCAGCAGTTGGTGAGCGGCAAATATTACCCAAACATACAACCAAAACCTTCTTCATTACTCGTCCTTAAAAGTTCTTTAAAATAGCCTCATCATAGCGCTCGGCATCCAGGCTTAAATTATATTTCTCGGCGACACTATCAAGCTCAGCTTGTTTAATTGCCAGCTCATCCATAGTGATGGTGTTGTCGTCGAGCTGCCATAACAAACGCGAGCCAGCATAGCTGTAATGAATCGCTAATAAAGCATCGGCATTGCCCTCACGCCCAGCCGCTTTTAGCTTTGGCATTTTACGGGTAATCTTATTCAGCGCTTTTTTAAGCTCCCACACATACACAATCTCGGTCATATAATCATGGTTGCGGTATTTATTGAGTACAAAGCCCACCAGCAAACTGCACACAACAACCCCCAATAGATTCCAGTGAAAATGACTCCCACTTGGGTCTGGGAATAACGCAATCAAGGTTTGTGAAATGGCTAAACTACCAACGGCTAAAGCAATAACACACGCTACAATAACGTGGTTTAAATGCTTACGGTAACGGGCTTTATCTATTTGAATGAGTTTCATAACTACCTAAAGAATCACACTAATTAAAGTGAAAAAATAAAAAGTGAAAATAGTTTCACCCCTTTTTTATTTGCCAGCCGTTTTAGCTATGAAAGCAATTATCCAAAAAGGAACGGCTATGCATACTTTACCACTAAACTCAGCAAGCTTGAATAACAGCAATGGCGCTTTAAAGACAACCGTCGCAATTATAGGTGGCGGGGTAATGACCTTTGCTGCATTTGCCTTTATGCAATACCTAATTTCAGCAGAGCAACGCGCAGATATAAAAATGGGCCCCGATATTACCGTTGAAATTTACCAAGTACCCGAAGACTCAAAAGTGCAAGTAAAGCAAACTTTGCCGCCACCGCCCGTTGCTCAAGTGCCACCGAAAACGCCCCCGCGGCCAGCTGCTGAAAACCCAGATACAATAATCATTTCCGATGCAACACCTACTATAACATTTGATGGCATTGGCGACTCACTCAGTAAAGCAATTAATCAACCAACCGGTGATGCGACCCCTATCGTGCGTATTAACCCTAAGTATCCCCCTGTTGCTGCACGTGATGGTATTGAAGGATGGGTGCAAATTAGTTTCAGCATTTCACCCACCGGCGAAGTTATCGACCCAGTCATTATTGACGCTGAGCCAAAACGAGTATTTGATCGAGAAGCTATTCGCGCTATAAAACGTTGGAAATACCGCCCCAAAGTAGTTGAAGGTGTGGCACAATTACAAACAAACCAAAGCGTTCAACTTGATTTTAAAATAGATGGATAACGGCCTATGCTAATGAGCATCAAGACATGGTTATTTGACACGCCAAACAGCGATTGTTTGGCGCTGTATGCCAAAACAGGCGACAACCGTTATCTCAACCAACTTGTTGCTCAATACGGTAACGACCTTTATCACTACCTAGTAACACAAAGTGATAAAGATTTAGCATTCGATATTTGCCAGCAAACCTGGTTAAAAGTCATTGATAAACGTGACTTTTATCACGCGCAAAACAACCCAAAAGCGTGGCTATTTCGTTTAGCGCGTAACGTGCTAATTGATGAGTTTCGAAAACAACAAAAATTTGTTGAACTAGAAGACAACCAGCTAGTGTCTGAGCCACACGATGCAAGTTATCACTACGATTATGACGCATTTGATAAAGCACTAATGGCGCTTAGCTTTGTACAGCGAGAAGCACTGACCCTGCAGCAAGAAGGCTTTAGCCTCGATGACATTGTTGCCATTACACAAAGCAACCATGAGACCATAAAAACTCGGCTGCGATACGCCCGTCAAAACCTAAAACAACAACTTGGAGGCAATCATGAAGCGTAACGACGAGCAATTTGATGCCGATTTAAAAGCGCATTATCAAAAACGCAAAGCACAGCATACTTTAAGCCCTGAGCAGCTGACGCAAATGCAAAAGCCACAACAAGCTCGCTCAAAACAGCAACGCTTTTTAGGACTGCAAATGACAGGTGTTTTTGCTGCGCTGGCGATTTTGGGTTTTATCATGTTGCAATACAACAACCGCGAACTGACCGATGTATATGCTGTAGATTTATCAGATTACCACTGGCTTGAAGTTCATGAACTTGACGCAAAAGGCAGCTATGTCAGCAACCTAAAACAACAAAAACAAACCCTAGATGCCGACTACCAACACGCCCTTGCAGCTCATCAAACCCGTACCCGCTTCACTGGCCGCTTAGTCAGTGTTGATAACGATTGGTATATCGCAGACTGCGAGCAAAATATACTCGTACAAATAAAACAGTCACTACTTGAAGAGCTACAAAAACACGGCACACTCGATACCCACATTCACCAAGGCGACCTGTTGGCCCTTGACCAAAATCAACAAGGGCAAATCATCGCACTTAAACAATTAACGCATGAAGCCGTGAAATGTGAAAGTTAAGACAATCGTTTCCAGTCGTTAGTTGTGAGTCGATTGCGCTAACTTCGAGTAATGAGAAGCGAGAAGTGGGTTTACTCTGCGTACTAATCTCACGTAATTCAAGGCTGAAGCCACTCCTACTCTAACCTCTAACCTCTAACCTCTAACCTCTAACCTCTAATCTCTAGCCTCTAACCCCTAACTTACAACCGCTTTTGTTCTATCCCGCTTTTTCTACCAATAGTCGCACTTTACTGAAAGTTAATAACAATTTACCTACGAACAAGCTAGGCTAACAGTATTATGCTTAATAATTTGGAGTAACCATGAAAAAGTCTTTATTTAGCAGCCTCGTCGTCGCTTCTATCAGTTTAACCAGCTTGCAGGCATGTGCGCAGCCAGAGCAAACAATTCCGTTAGATGCCAGTGCCAATAAGTATGAACTTGAATTAGTGAGTAAAGGGATTCAGATCCCTTGGGGTATGGCGTGGCTAAACGAGCGTGATTTATTAGTGACCGATAGGCGTGGTGAGTTAAGGCTGATCCGCGATGGTCAGCTTGATAAACAAATAATCAAAGGAACTCCTAAGCTTCACGCAGAAGGCCAAGGGGGATTACTTGATATAGAGCTCGACCCAAATTTTGCCGACAATGGCTGGATTTACCTTTCTTACTCAGGTTATGAAGGTGATGATGAAGGCTATAACACCTCAATAATGCGTGCACGTTTAAAGGACATGACGCTTGTAGACCAGCAACTCTTATTTAATGGTGAACCAAATACCACAACAACTAAACACTATGGTTCGCGTATTGAGTTTGATAAAGACGGTTATTTGTATTTTTCGATTGGCGACCGTGGCGACAGAGATGTTCACCCACAAAGCCTTGATTACGATGCGGGTAAAATTCACCGTATCAACAGTGATGGCTCTATTCCTGAATCAAACCCTTTTTATAACCATAAAAGCGCGCGTAAAAGCATTTACTCATATGGTCACCGTAATCCTCAAGGTATGGCTATGCACCCAGAAACTGGGGTAATTTGGAGTCATGAACATGGCCCTCGTGGGGGAGATGAAATTAATATTATTAAAGCTGGGGCTAATTATGGTTGGCCTGAGATCACCTACGGCATTAACTACATTGGTACAAAAATCACGGATGAAACAAGCCGCGAAGGCATGGAGCAACCTGATTGGTACTGGGTACCTTCAATTGCGCCCTCTGGTATGGCGTTTATAAATAGCGATAAATACCCGCAGTGGCAAGGGCAAATAGCCGTGGGCTCAATGAAGTTTGCTCACCTTGTGCTTGTTAAACTCGATGGTAATAAAGTCACTGGCCACAGCAAAGTATTTGAGGGTGTTGGCAGAGTGCGCAGTATTGCGACCCATCCAAATGGAGATTTATACCTTGGGGTTGATGGTGTAGGTATTTATAAAGTTGTGCCTAAAGCCTAGCTCCAAGCCTTAAGCTGTCACCTCGAAGAAGCTAGTTTTCAGTCGTCAGATTTGAACGTGCTGACTATCGAGATTTGACAGTCGCGCCAAAAAAAACGAGGTGCGAATAATAAAAAACCACAGATTTCTCTGTGGTTTTTTAATGTTTGCTTAAGGCTTAAAGTTACAAAACCAAAATACTGGTTACCAAGTAAGCGATAAAGGTTAATGCGCCGCCGAATAAGGCGTAAGGCATTTGAGTTTTAACGTGGGTTAATAAGTCACACCCAGAGGCAATCGCCGATACTGCACTGGTATCTGAAATTGGCGAGCAGTGATCGCCAAACACACCGCCACCAAGAATGGCAGCAATAACCAGTGAAGGCGGTAAACCTAGCGCTTGAATAAGCGGCACACCAATTGGAATAAGAATGGCAAATGTGCCCCACGAGGTGCCCGTAGTGAATGAAATAACCGCTCCGGTTAAAAATAGCACTGGCACAACAAGGTAAATAGGTAAGAAATCACCCACAAGCCCCGCTACAAACACACCGGTGCCTAAGTCTTTTAAGCTCGCACCAAGTGTGAGTGATAACAAGACGATTGCAACCAGCGGTAATAATTCACCCATGCCTTTAAAGCCAATATCAACAAGCTTATGGTGAGTAAAATCACGAGAGCTAATCATTAAAAAGTAAGCGACTACACAGGCTAAAATGGTTGCATACAACACTGATTTTGAGCCACTGCCACTAGCAATATCGCCATCGCCAGTCCAGAACATAAAGCCAACCATGCTGCCAATTAAGGTAATAAGTGGAATAAGCATGTAACGCGCTTTTGAGCCTTTAACTTCTTCTGCTAATTCGGTTTCTTGCTGCTCAAAGTTCTCTTCGGCTTGTTTTAATGGCCCATGTACTTTGTCGAAAGTAATGGTATAAAACACGATGAGCAAGGTGATAATCGCATAAAAATTATAACCAATACTGCCCCATAGTACCGAAACAGCAGACTCTTCCATCTCGTAGTTACCAAGTAGGCCAAGCACATACGCACCCCAGCCGTTAAGTAAAATTAAAATACACACGGGTGCACTAGTACTATCAATAATATAGGCAAGACGCGCCCGGCTCATTTTAAATTTATCAAATAAACCACGCGATAAAATACCCGAAGTTAATACGCTCAAGTTCGATTCAATAAACACCGCAATGCCCGAGAACATGGTTAAATAACCCACTTGGCGCTTACTCTTAGCAACACCTTTGTTCATTAATAGGTTTACGGTTGCTGCCACACCGCCAGATTCACGAATATAGGCAAGCAGTGCACCAATCAAAATACTAAAAATAAGAATACGGCTGTTACCCGCTGAGCTCGCGACTTCGATTACCCGTTCAATGGTATTGATAAAAGTGTAAAACACACTATTGCCTTCACCATTGAGGGCTAGCAAAAACTCAGACGACGCAACGGCGACCAATAAAGCCATGATCACTTCTTTGCGCCAAAACACAATTAAGATAGCAATCAAGGGTGGTAAAATTGAATACCAAGACATAAAAACCCTTTTAAATTAAGACCAATATTTTATTTTTATTATGCAAAAACTCGCTAAGCTTAATGGCTTTGCCGCTAAACTCAACTTAAATCGACTAGTGATTTAATATACTCTCATAAATCAGTGAGATAATTGAACCATACTTACCTGTTTCAAAACGCTTTCCGACAAATTCATAATTTTTATCGTTGCCCTCAATAGGTGTGTGACGGGCATTGGTAAGTAACACGATGGCAAGGTCATACTCGGGGTCAATCACAGTAACGGTGCCGGTCCAGCCAGTATGACCATAGGCTCTTGGGCTGGCATACGGGCCAAAATGCCATGTGCGTGCTTGGTGCCCTGCTCTTCGCCAGCCTAAGCCATAGGTTTCGTCGCTGGCTTGAGGCTGAGTAAATTGCGCGAGTACTTGTGGGGTAAATAACTGTTTATTGTCGTAGCCACCGCCGTTAAGCAGCACCTGCATCAATACCATTATATCGCCAGCCGTACTAAAGAGGCCTGCATGCCCTGCTACGCCCCCTAAAGCATAAAAGGCTTTTTCGTCATGTACTTCACCTTGCAATACATCGGTACGAATATTGTCAAACTCAATACGCCCGCCACGGGTGTTGCCATTTATTTCAGTTGCAGCAATCTGCGACGCTAAAAATCCCTTTTGCAAAGGGTTGTACACTGTGTGTGTTAACCCTAGCGGCTGATAGAGTTGGCTTTCGACATAGCTGTCGAGAGGCATACCGCTAATGCGCTCAATCAATACGCCTAGCAACATGTAATCAATATCTGAATAGAGGTGCTTTACATTACGCCCCGCCACAAAAGGCACTCCTGTAAGCAGTAAATTTTTGGTACGTAAACTGTTTTGCGAGAAAAACCGTTCGCCAAATTTATTATCTTTACGGTGAAAATCAACCACTGCAGGGTAACCTGCGCTATGCGTGAGCAAATCCTTTACTAAACGCTGCTCTCGACCGCTGCCTCTAAATTCTGGCAGGTAATAAAATAATGGTTTTTCTACATCTAACTTACCTTCGCTTGCAAGTTTCATTAACGCAAAGTTAGTAGCAAACATTTTTGAATTCGAGGCAATGTCGAATAAGGTATCGTGTTTCATCGCTTCAGGCGATGCGAGCAACGTGCCATCTGCATGGTACTTTTTAGCGGCGCCATAGTGGCTTAATTTAATTAACTCACCCTCTTTAATAACGCCAAGCACAGCGCCAGGAAATCCTGCGGCGACTTCTTGATTTATCAGCTCATCAACAGCCTTAAAACGGTCTTTATGTGTGTTTTTAATCAACGTTGGGTAAGGAAACCGCAATGTTAAGCTCGCCCCCTCTGGTTGAACATTGTCAACTTTAAAGGTGTTAATACCGTTATGAGTGCGTTTCGCTAAGCTGTATTGATATACTTTTTCAGCTGTTAATGGTGATGCGATATTAATTTTTTCACCATTAATATAAATATCAGCACTGCGGGCATCGTGGTTTTCAATGATTATTTCACCACGTCCCTTATACGCTTGAAACGTGCCTCGGTTATTTACTAACTCACGGCTACTGGGGTCGAGCGATGGAATACGTACGACAACTTGTGCATTCGCAAGCACCGTTGTCTCAGGCTCCGTTGCCAGTTGCTGTTGCTGATACTCTTTAAACAGTCTCTCGCACTTTTTAGGAAAATACTTTTCTAATAAAGCAAACAGTACAGCTGCACTTCTGGCATCGTTATTACCGCTAACATGCCAAGGTAAAAAGTGCATTTGAAAGGCGCTCAACGCATCTAATGTTTGTGAATCAAGTTGCCCCGTTGCAATCACCTCGTAACCGTAGCTGCGCATGGCTTTTTGCATTAACTCTGTCGAAGGTTTCGATGCACTAAATAACTGCCAATACTTATCGACCGTGTCGCTGTCGTACCACGCGCCAATACCCGCTTTATATAATTGATACCAAGGAAAACGCGGACCAGGATCATTTTTACGACTTGGCGCAATGTCTGAATGCCCTACAATTTGAGTTGGCCCAATATCTGGATTGCGTTTAAGAATATCTTTGCTTAACGTAATTAATAATTCAATTTGCTTGGCATCATAATCAGGATAAATACATAGCTTGCTTGCATCATTTTGCATTGCAGGCGAACTATCCTCAGGAATATGACATGTAGGCACATTTACTATTTCAATGCCAATGGAGTGATCGTTTAAATCTTCACGTCCTTGCCAGTAACTTCGTCCAGCATGCCACGCGCGATCGTTCTCATCAACAAGTTGAATAATTTCTAATTTATCGTGCGGATAACTTGAATCGCCCGACTCCGGTAATAAGTAATGTGAGCTTAAGCCCCCTTCATCCACTAAAGCTCGCATCGACTTTTCGTAATCAATCGCGGTGTAGTGCAACACTAAAAACTTAACGCGATGACTGTAGTTAGCTGACTGGGTAAACGTATATTGATTACTGGCACAACTGACTAAAAGCGCAGCGCCACTGAGATAACACAGCTGTTTAAGTAATGTTTTTAAAGAGGGAAAACTCATAACAGTTTCATACCTGAAGTTTTAAGCATTGACGATTCACTGCAATACAGTAGCAACACCCACTTAACATGTAAAATATTTTATTTTAAGATTTAAGAATAAAAAGCATACATTATCGCTATCTCACTAAAAATGGTGCTATCTCAACAAATAATGTTGTATCTATTATGGAATAAAACTATATTATTCCATCTAAATTAAGAAAAATATTCCAAAGTTAATTCGAGTAAAACAAAAATAATTCGTCGTTTGTACTTAATTTTTGCGTCTTGGCGCTTAATTTTCTCGATTGAAAGGTTTGTATTACACAAAGAATAAGTTAACTAACAAAGTGAGCCCGAATGTCTACTTTTGTAAAAATTAAAGCCTTACGCCAGTCTTTGTCGAGCAGCGAAGCAAAACTAGCAGATTTCACATTAAACTCGGCCAATGCGATTCGTAATTTATCCTCTGTTGAATTAGCAAAAGTGGTTGGTGTTAGCCAATCAAGCGTGGTTAAGTTTTCACAAAAATTAGGTTACAAAGGGTTTCCTGCTTTTAAGCTAGCCGTTATCGATGCACTAAACGATGAAAGCAGCGAGCCCAAGTTACACGGTAAAATTACCTTAAACGACTCTCTTGAACAAATTGCCGAAAAATTACTCAGCAGTAAACTGGCCGTTTTAACTGAAACCAAAAACCTTAACGAAGCACCTGCAATCGAAAAAGCGGTTGAATTATTAAAATCAGCTAAACGTATTCTTATTTGCGGTTTAGGTGGCTCGGCGCTGGTTGCCAAAGATTTCTCTTATAAATTACAAAAGCTAGGAATGCCAGCTATCGCTGAACCAGACGGCCACGCCCAACTTGCCTACGTTGCTACGTTTTCAAAAGGTGACTTGGTTATTGCAATTAGTGAATCGGGGATGACCCGTGAAATTGCTGAGGTCGTTAAACAAGCTAAGAAAAACGACAGCGCAGTGATCTCAGTCACTAAGTTTGGTAGTAGCCCCGTCGCAGACTCAGCAGATGTAAAACTCTACTCTGTTGCTGAAGGTGAATCAGTAAGGCTGTCATCAATTTTAGCCCGAACTGCACAAGATTTTGTCATTGATATTCTGTTCATTGCACTGACTCAATCGAGTCGACAAGGCAGGAAATTACTAGAACATTCTAATGAAGTTGTAGGCGAATTTAAGAATAACTAATTTTTAAATACTGACTATAAACCTAAAAAAGCAGCGAAAGCTGCTTTTTTTATGCCTTTATTTAGCAACTAAATTTGCACCTCACCTATCTTGTTATGTATTGATTTGTATAAGCTAATAAAAAATAAAGCGTTCATAATTTCTTACAAAAAAGGCCCCTCACATTCCGTATGCTCTTAAAAGCAAATGAACACAAACACTTACCTAACAAAGGTAATATATTTTATTCCACAAAAAAACGTAAGTAACAAAAAAATATTCTTGACCGATTCTTCTAACAGCTGTTTAATGTATAGGCAACATAATTTTAAAGTTCATAAGTCTCAATTGGGTAAGCAGTCCAACAAAGCATATAAATATAAGGACGGGAAACAATGAAACAACATGCATCCTCACTCGTAATAAGCTCCATAGCTAAAGCGACACATAATGCACTTCGCGCAAAGAAAACAGCTCTAACAGGTGTTGTAATGGCCGCGGCTTTAGCCAGCGCACCAGCCTTTGCTAATTTAACCGGTGGAATCAAGGGTAAAGTATCAACACCAGAGGCACAGCAGTCTCTGGCGGGGATCACGGTAACGGCAAAAAGTAACGTAATGCCGAAACCACGCACTGTTGTGACTCGTGAAGACGGAAGCTACGACTTACCCCAACTAAAACCAGGGACTTATGAACTCACTTTCACCGATAAAAACGGGGTCACTCAAACGATGACCGTTGATGTTTTGCTTGAGCAAACATCGAGCCTTAATGTTACCTTCGGCGGCGCAAATGAAAATGTTGAGGTCATCACCGTCACAGGTAGTAAATTATACCGCCAAGGTAAATCTGCATTAACGAATTCACTGGGTGAAGAAGCAATCAACAGCGTGCCAGTGGGTCAAGACTACCGCGACCTGTTAAAACTCGTGCCTGGTGTTGAACTTTCTGAGAATGCAACATTGGGTCCATCGGCAGGTGGTTCGGGGGTTGATAACTCATACGGTTTTGATGGTGTAGACGTATCTCTGCCTATGTTTGGTAATTTAGCGTCAGAGCCTTCGACCCATGACGTGGCGTATGTCACCATGGACCGCGGTGGTGCTAAAGCGGTAGGCTTTAACCGCTCAGGTGGCTTCTCAATCAATACAGTATCAAAATCTGGCACTGATGAATTTCACGGTAACGTTGAATATAAAGTTCAACCTAAGAGCCTAGTAGCGACTCCAACAGGTGAAGAAAGCTATGAAATGGATAAAAGCTGGCTAACTGCGAGCTTAGGTGGACCGCTGATTGAAGATACACTGTACTTTTATACCTCGTATTATCGCCCTGAAGAAACGCGATCTAATAAAGATACGGCATATGGCGCTGTAAAAGACTATAAAAGTGTCCGTGACGAATACTTTGGTAAGCTTACATGGGCACCGACCGACGATATTTTAATTAATATTTCACAACGTACCTCAGAAAAAACAATTGAAGGTCGCTCAATTGGGGCATTCGAAACAGATAGTGTGTCTGCTGGTGATCGAGCAGACCAAGATATCTTTACCTTAGATGGCTCTTGGATAGTTGGAGATGCCACAACGCTGTCATTCCAATACAGTAAATTTGAGTTAGAGTCAGGCACAACACCGGATAACGCATTATCAGTTGTACCGTCACTAACAAGCCAACTTGATTTAAGTAACTTAGATCAAATGGGTTACTTTAACGTACCAAGCCTATTAGATGCCGATGATAATTACACTGCAGAGCAAATAGCAGCCTTTAATGCTGGGGCCATGCCATTGATTGCGCAGTATGGTTACTCTGAAAATGGCGAGATGCTTGGTGGCGGGGGGGTTGGTGCTTATTACCAATACGATAACATCGATTTTTACCGCGACAGCTTTGAACTAAACCTAGAGCATGAATTTAGCTGGGGTGATACCTACCATACTCTACATGTTGGTGGTGAATGGAAAGAAGGTAAAGAAGTACTGGCTCGACTTTCTAATGGTTGGGGAGCAATTTCTTACGTTGGTGGCTTAGATGAAAGCCTAGAAGAAGGCAGCTCAGCACCGGTTATTTATCGTGCTCGCGTACAACAAATGAGTTTAGTCGCAGGTGAAGATGCAGTTTCGGCTATCAATTCAGAAATGGAAACGCTTAACTTCGAAATTAATGACACAATAGAAGTAGGTGATTGGACTTATAACGTAGGTGTATTAGTAAGCCGCGATACATGGTACGGCCAAGGCCTCAAATCAGCATCTGGTACACTTTCTGGTTACGAGTTAGCACCGGGTGAAAAATATAAAATGTATCAAACTGATTGGTCAGATATGATTCAACCACGTTTAGGTGTTAATTGGAATTATGCAGAACAAGACTCAGTCTTTGCAAACTTTTCAATGTATAACCCTGAAGCGAGCTCATTGGCCCGTGCAGCTTCTTGGGATCGTAATACCCGTGCTGAAATTGAAGTTGAGTTTGATGAAGCAGGTAATGTAATTTACGCAGAACCACGCCAAGGTTCATCAGGTAAAGTATTCGCTGATAACTTGAAACCGCGCCAAATAAAAGAATTTACACTTGGCACAACAAAATATGTGGGCTCTGATTTAGTATTACGTGCCCATGTCCGCCACCGTAAAGCATCCCACTTCTGGGAAGATATGCCTAACAATGCACGCTTAACAGACTACTCAGGGGTTGATGCCGAAGGTGTGCCACAACATATCGCAGATAAAGGCTTATATGTTGAAAACCTTGCCGATATTCGCGATGAAATCGGTGGTTCATCGTATGTAATCGCTGAGGTTGATGGCGGCGAAACGAAATACTGGGAAGCCAGCATCGAAGCTGAATACCTAGGTGAAAACAGCTATATCAATGCTTCTTATGTGTGGAGCCATTACTACGGTAATTTCGACCAAGATAATACGACTGCAACCACAGATGCCAATACTTTCATTGGTTCATCAAACTATGGTGATGGGCGTGGTCGTTACCCTTGGGATAATAAATATGGCACATTATCTGGTGATAAACCGCATAAACTAAAAGTTTATGGTTACTATACGGTGCCGTGGGAAGCGAATATCGGTGCGTACTTTATATTCCAGTCGGGTAAACCTTGGGAAGCATGGGATGGTTCAATTTATGGCTACTCAAATGGCACCACGCGTTACGGTGAACCTGCTGGTAGCCGCCGCAGCCCAAGCCATTGGCAACTTGACTTAAACTACACGCAAGACTTTACGTTCTCAGGTGATATGGAATTACAGTTCCGCGCTGATATCTTCAACATATTTGACCGTCAAACAGGTTATAATAATAACCCATATGTATCGTCAGAAACGTTTGGGGAATATAGAAATTACTACAGTCCTCGACGTGTACAACTGTCATTTAACTTTAAGTTCTAATTAAGTTCTAAACCAATCAATCCTGTTGGGGGCCGCATATGCGGCCCTTTTTCATCCCTATTATCTAAATTGTACAAAACGTTCTTGCTTCATCTAAATTAATGGCCTGCTTCATAAAATAATCAATCTGTACCGTACGTTTAATAGTGTGTTGCTGGCTGTTTTTTGATGTTGCTTGCCAATGCCAGTCACTAAGTGCTTCACGCGATTCACTAATAAACATGCCTGCGGGGAAACTTTCTAGAAAGGTAATATCTTTGCTATTCCCGTGTTGATCAATCGTAATAATGAAGCGTGCACAGCCCGCTTTTTTGGTCATCTGTGCCACTTTAGGATAACTAGGTTTAGTTACGCGTTTTAACGCCCATAGCTGATCTGCAGCGCTTTTATCGGCGCTTAAGTCAAGTATACGTGCGGCCTTGCTAGGGGCCTGTGAGCAGCCAGAGAGTAAGGCAAATACTGCCGCACAGAAATAGACCTTCATAATACATCCTTTTAATTATTCAGGGCCTAAATTTACCACAGCCGTCAAAAAGTGATAATAAAAAAAGAGGCAAGTGCCTCTTTTTGAAATATGTTTTGTTATTGATACAGTAAATAGGGCTGTCGCTTACGTTTAAATGCCGCAAGCTCAGTTTGCCAACTCTGTTTTATTTGTTGCTCGGTTTGTCCCGCCTCAATCGCTAAACGAAGCTTATCTGTGCCCGCTAACTTATCCATAAACTCAGCACGTTCAAAAAATAACTGCTGTGAATCGGTTAGTTGTTGATAAGCAGCAATAAATAAACTTAAATCTAAGCCATGCATGTTTGAATCACGTAAATCTTGACCAAAAACCTCAACGTCTTTGAATTTAGGGTTCATTGATGCCCCTTTAATCGCACGTGGCGTAAAACTAAACTCGCCTAGTTTTACAGGTGAATAGCCGACGACTTGGAACGGAAAATCAGTTCCACGACCAATAGTTATGGGTGTCGCCTCAAAGAAGCATAATGATGGATAAAGCTGAATAGATTGAGCATTTGGCAAATTAGGGCTTGGTTTTACTGGCAAGTCGTAAGTCATGGTGCGCTTATAATTCGCCACCGGTACCACTGATAGCTGAAGTTCAGCTGCGTTATTTATCCACCCTTCGCCTTTAATCATCTGTGCAAGCTCAGCAACCGTCATACCATGTAAAACGGGAATTTCATGCATCCCCACGAACGAACGGAATTTGGGATCTAAAATTGGCCCATCGACATAAGCAATGTTCGGATTGGGTCTATCAAGAACAATAAATGCTTTACCGTTTTCAGCAGCCGCTTCCATCATATAATGCATTGAACTGATGTATGTATAAAAGCGCACACCGACATCTTGGATATCAAAAATAATAACATCCAGATCAGCCAGAGCTTCTGGGTTCGGTTTTTTATTGCTGCCGTATATAGAAACAACATCGATACCCGTTTTGGCATCTACAGTACTTTTTACATGGGCACCCGCATCATGATCGCCTCGAAAACCATGTTCCGGGGCAAATATTTTACGCACCACAACCCCTTTCTCGAGTAAAAAGTCGACTAAATGTTGACCATTAATTTCTGACGTTTGATTGACAACTAAACCAACGCGCTTGCCTTTAAGTTCTGGCACATAGGCTTGATAGTTAACAGCCCCCACTTGTAATGGTTGTGCTTTTTCTGGCACATTAACTGGCGTTTCCTTACAACCAAGTAATGCTAAACAGCTCACAATTAAAATGGCTAAAAAACGCATTATTCCTCCACCGCTTTACGTAAAAACCCATTCGTTTGGCAAAGCAGTTGTTTTGCCTCATCTGCAGGCTTACCCGTTAATACAATCAAAATAGCTAATTTGGCACTTTGCTCGGCTTGCTTTAAAGCATCGACAGCTTGCTGCTGTGAGCAACTAGTTGCCTGCATCACTATACGAATAGCACGTGCATGGAGCTTTTCGTTACTTGCATTTACATCAACCATCAGGTTTTTATACACTTTACCGGTGCGGATCATACTGGCAGTGCTTAACATATTAAGTACAAGCTTTTGTGCCGTACCCGACTTCATTCGTGTTGAGCCTGTCACAGCTTCTGCACCTACCACAGGGCAAATACCAATTTGCGGTAAACGCATCACCGCTGAATCAGGGTTACACGTAATGCCCACCGTGACACACCCTAACGACTTAGCATACTCAATTGCAGCACACACGTATGGAGTACGTCCACTGGCAGCGATACCCACAACGATATCTTTTCCTGTAAGGTTCGCATTTTTTAAATCTTCCACACCAAGTGTGGTGCTATCTTCGGCACCCTCAACAGCTTTTTTAAACGCGGTGTCACCGCCAGCAATAATGCCTAATACCTGCTGTTCGCTCACACTGTAGGTCGGGGCACACTCAACAGCATCAAGAATACCTAAGCGGCCGCTAGTGCCTGCGCCTATATAAATAAGTCTGCCACCTTGTTGAAATGCTTCAACAATATGATCTACTGCTAAACTTATTTGCGGGATAACCAGCTTAACGGCTGCTGCAACCTTGTGATCTTCATTATTGATTTTTGTGAGGATCTCAGTGGTGCTGAGCAGATCGATATCCAAAGTGTCAGGGTTTTGTCCTTCAGAGACAATACCGTTTAATTCTTCAAGTAACTCACTTTGATGCTTAAAGACGTGCTCAGGGCTCATTACGTTGTCCTTTTTCAATAATGTCATGGTAATGCTTTACCGCTAGTATAGCGGCACCAGTTAATGAATCCCCTTTACAAGGAGATAATTCGTTTTGCAATGTAAGTGGCAATAAGTCTTGGCTCACCTTAGCAAGCCCCCCAATTAAAATTACGGGTAACGGCGATGTACCGCGACTTTTATTAATTAACTCAACCACTGACGTCGTGTGCTCAGTTAATACCTTATTGGCTACTTTACATTCGTTTTGTAAGCTAAACACAAGCGGACTAAAACGTGCATAATCCGCGGGTTTGGCTTGTTTAAGCCAATGACTAATTGCTTGACGAGTGCATCCTAGCTGCTCACTCAAGCGAATCGTTAATCGGCTTTTTGGTAAATCGTAACAATCTATATCGTTTAATAAATACTGTACAGCCATTAGACCAATACGCGCGCCGCCACCAAAGTCATCCACAGTAAAACCCCAACCACCGACTAATTTAGCTTGGTTGTTTGATTGTAAACGCGCACCGACAGCACCTGTACCAAGGGCAACCACAACACAAGGTTCCCCCAAATTTGCACCATAAAGCGATGTAATGGCATCACTCTCTATGCGAAGACTTGCAAACTCAATCTCGTAAATTAGCTTGAGCATTACTTTAACTTGCTCAGCTAATGTGGTTGATGCACCTCCGGCGAGGCCCATTACAGCAACGATATCACTGGCCTTTGCACCACTTTGTTCGCAAACGTCTCGAACAACCTTCACAATATTCTCAACTGCTAAATCAAGATCATTCGAAATAGACGCGGGCCCACCTTGTGAGCGAAACGTCAATTGTGAGGATTGCTCTGTCAGTTCAGCTAAAACTTTAGTACCGCCACCATCAATGGCTAGAACATAACGCACTGTCATTTATGCAAATGCCTCATTACTTGCTTTGGGTTTGCCAACACAGCACACAAATGTTGATAACAAGGTGCCAATACATAACTGCCAAGTAAAACCTAAATAAAAGCGCATCGACTCAGGCAATAACCAATCAATCATATAGGGTTGCATTAATAGCGTAACAACAAAACCAACAATTAATGCAGCGAGCACAGAACCTTCACTGCCGCGTTTTGTAAATAACGTTGTGAAATAAACACCCAATAAACCGCTGTACGAAAACACCATAACGCTTAAGGCAAACTTTAATAACGGCATATCACTGTATTGCTGCCAGAAATAGCAAAGTATTGCCATCAACGCCAACGCTAAACTAACCACTGCCATCCCCACTCTACCGGCTTTAACAAAGTGGTGGTCACTCACGTGTTTATTGGCCTTTTCTAGATACGGGCGATATAAATCTTGCACTATCACTGATGACATTGAGCTCAGTCCCGAATTTAATGTTGATATCGCCGCAGCGATTATGCCCACACTAACCAAGCCTTTAATTCCTGCTGGTACTTCATTTAATACGTAATACATAAAAATGGTAATTTTTTCGCCATTAAACTCTTGTACAACCGCCTCTCCAGCCTGATTATTCATAAGTGTTGGTTGCTGATAAACAATATAAAGCAGCATGCCAATGAAGATAAAAATAGCCATAACCGGTATTACCATCAACACCGATAGCAATAATGCCTTACTGCCTTCTTTTGGACTCTTACAGGTTAATAAACGCTGTGTCATGTCTTGATCAAGGCCAAATGCTGCAATATTTAACAATACAAACCCGGTTAATACAGAGGCCATATTGAATACCCCTGATGGCGTAAAGTCTAAATCAAACTTAAACAAAGCAAGTTTCGAGTCAGCACCAGGAGCGGGTTCATTTAAGGTGGCTATAATGGTCGAGAAATCGGCAGGAATAATATTCAGCAAACACCAAATAACCGCGATCGCTGCACTAACATAAACAACACTCTGTAAAACATCTGAATAGATAACGCTGCGGATCCCGCCTAAAAAGGTATAAAGTAACCCCGCCAGCGCCAGTACTAAGGTCGCTATCACCACACTGTCGGCATGTATATTGCCATATAAAATCATAGCCACCGCGATGGCTGCCATATAAAGACGCGCACCACTGGCAAACACACGACCAAATAAATACATTAAACCGCTACGGCGTTTAGCTTTTGGGCCTATACGCTTTTCTAACAGCTCATACACTGTGTACACTTTTTGTTGGTAAAACTTAGGAATTAAAAATGCCGACACCACAAATGCCGCAATAAACGCCCCTATATTTGTTGCGATATAAGAAAAATCACCTTGATAACCTTGATCAGGGCCACCAATAAAGGTTGCCGCAGATTGCGACGTCGCCAAAACAGAGATAGCCACCATCCAGGTCGGCATGCTATTTCCACCCAAGAAAAAATCTTGGCTTGAGTTGGCACGTTTGCGATTAAACCACCAGCCACTGAGCAATAAAATTGCGCCATAACTTGCGAATACTAACCAATCGAGTAATGCGTAATTTGCACTCATTTATTATCCTAACTCAAACCTCAATGGAATATATTATTCCACCATTACGACAAAAATAAAATACTTTTATTTTATTATTTTTAATTTTCCAGTACCGGCAATTGCCACTGACTTTGTTTTTGCTGATATTGCTGCTTAGTTAAACTCACCAATAATGGTTTTTTACGCTCATCAAGCCAAGCTAATAAGGTATCCATATCGGTTTCGGTCATCGCTGTACATCCTGCTGTTGGTTTACTGGGCGCACGCCATAAATGCATAAAAATACAACTGCCCGCCCCATCGACATTGTAAGGATTGTGCTTTACCACGATCCCCTTTTTATATAAGTCGTCTTGGCTGTAAATATCACGGCGCATCCATTCAGATGAGTTTTTTACCGCAGCGTCTCCCACTTCTGACTTATCAACAAGTTGGTTGTAAAAAGGAGACCCTTTTACATCAATGCAGTAATCGTTAGCAGTCATAGCTTGATAGCTAAGATTCGTTTGTAATGTGTCTAAGTAACCAAATGCAGTACCTAGTTCAAAGATACCCGCTGGCGCTTTGCCATCCCCCTCTTGTTTTTGCAAACCAGCTTGCGCTGGATGTAAGCCAACACCCCAAGCAAGCCCAGTACGCCCAAGCACAACAGCGTGTTGATCACCTTGTTGTTGCCATTGTCGCCCTTTTTTTTCAAAGCGATAAAGCGTCGCATCAATTGCGTCACTGTCATTGGCTACAACCACAACTAATTGTTGATGTGTATTATCAATCACAGGCGTGTACTGCTGCGAGCTTGCACAGGCGGTTAAACTCATTGCTGCAACAAAACTAAAGATTTTTTTCATTCTGGCCACACTCCATTTGTTATCAGTTCAAGACCGTTGATTGATTCAATACCAAGACCTGGGGCATCCGAAAGCGTGATCTGCGGGCCATTAAATTCAACCCCACCTTGCACCGGATCATACTGGCCAAGGGCTGGACCGTCTAAATCAATTTTACTAATTTGTTGGGCTTTTGCTGATGCTAAATGTGCAGCACCCGCCACAGCAATACTGCCCTCAAGCATACAGCCAATCATACACTGCGCTTGATACTGCGCAGTGATATTGGCTATTTCAATCGCACGGCTCAACCCACCGGTTTTCATCAGCTTAATATTAATAATATCAACGGCGCCAAGCTCTAAAAGCTGAATAACCTGCTGAGGAGAAAAAGCACTCTCGTCGGCCATAATCGGTGTATTAACACGATCAGTAATGTATTTTAGTCCTTGGATATCGTTACTTTTAACAGGCTGCTCTACAAGCTCAAGCACGACTCCGGCGTGTTCTAGTTGCTGAAGTGCCTGCACTGTTTGCTTAGCACTCCAGCCTTGATTAACATCAAGACGCAAGAGTGCTTTGCTTGCAAAGCCCGCATAAATTGCTTTAACACGCTCAATGTCTTGGTTCAGGTTATTGCCGATTTTAACTTTTAATACATCGAAACCTTGATCAACCGCGAGCTGGCAGTCGCTGAGCATCTTATCGATATTATCAACACTGATAGTGATATCAGTTTTAAGCTCTGACTGCCCGCCACCGAGTAATTTATACAATGGCGCTTTATAAAGCTTGCCCCATAAATCATAAACAGCAATTTCTAGCGCCGCTTTTGCGCTACTATTACCGACTACAGTCGTTTGTATAATATGGGTGAGCTGATTAATATTTTCTATTTCGAGGCCCAATAACTTCGGCGCAATAAACTGCTTAATAACGCTTATCATGCCTTGGTGAGTATCCCCTGTAATAACTGGGGTTGATGCTGCTGAACCATAACCAATCTGGCCGCAGTGAGTCTCGATGATCACCACTAAATCTTCTATAAAACTAACTTCTCTCAACGCCGTTTTGAATGGGGTCACTAATGGCACTTTGAGCTTTGCAAAACGAATTGCTTTAATTTTCATACAGGCCTCTAGCGAATACGTTTAATGTTGTACACACGGTCTAAATAGCTTGTTTCTTGCGAGAGTCTTAACGGCAATAATGGAGTAACCGATACCCCATTTAGAGCACTGCTGTAAAAACTACCATCGCCTTTGTTGTAGCCAAGCCCTTTCACGTCGTGAATTACGTACGGCTCACCTTGGTGTTCACCTAAATACATCATCACATGACCTGGAATATAAATTAAATCACCAATTGCCATATTCTTAACAACGGATAATTTAGACGCTTCATTGGCATTTTTATCAAAGCGGCTATTTTTACCGTACTCACTGCTCCCTTGCTGACCGGAGTTACGTGGCATGAGTAAGCCAAAACTTTTATAAATTTCACCCACAAAACCAGTGCAATCTCGGCCATTGTAATCATGCCCCCATCCATACCGCTCACCTAAAAACTTAAAGCCTTGCTTAATCAGGTTTTGTTCGGTGTAGGCGAGGTAACCGATATTTACATCTGCGGTTTTACTGATCATTGCTGGCTTTATGGCTAATTGGCCATTTTCATCCCGCGTTGGTAATTGCACAATATGGCTAGCATAGGTATTTTGCCCATTCAGTAAGTAAGGAACTTGCTCGTTATCAACAAGGGGTAAACGCACCCCCATATCAAGCTGAACTTCTGAGCGTGCATCATCATTAGGCACATAAGCAGTGTGCACTTTAGCGCCAGTGATGACTAAAAAGTTTTCTTGGTCACGGTACGCTTTAATTTTATCAGCATCGGCAAAAGCAATATCCTCAGCGGGCGTCCACGCTAAATAGTTATAAGCACGCACTAAAAGCCACTTTTTATCCGCGCTTTGATGCAAGACAGCGACAGTCTCTCCCGGAAACATGCCACTTTCTTGAAAGCGATCTAGGTCGTGATCTAAGCCACTGTTGAGCACCCGATCCCACGTTGGAAAGGTCCGTAATGACGTACGCTTCACCACTACACCAAAGCGAACTAAGTTAGTACTCGCGACCTTATTAATATTTAAATTTGCCTGATATTTAGCAAAATCTTTCGCTGTTAATTGACGTCCGTCAGTAAAAAAGCGCGGGCTTTTTGGCACTGAGCTGGCTTGATTAATTAAGCTAGTGAGTTCGGCTTTAGACAGTGATTTTTGAAATGACAGTGGATCAACAATGTACTTATTTTCTTTGATTAACTTATCGTTAAACGCCTGAATTTGCGCATTTGTCATGAGCATTTTTGCTGATGCGCCTTGCTGCAACCAATAATTAGGTGACAACTGTGACTGAGTGACGGCTATCACATCTGACTGCCACCCTTCGGCATGCATAGGTGAGCTAAAGGCAACACCTAGGCTAATTGATAAAGCGATAATTGAACGACGCATGTGTGTTCCTTAATACTTATTGAGCGCGTGAATCTAATAGTTTTGTAAAAGCTGCCTGCAAATTTTGCTGCATTAGCTTGCCGACTTTTGGCAAGTGGGCTTCCTCTGCACCAGGGGTTGCTTGCTGAATACTCAAGGTAAACTCGCGACCGCCATTAATTTGCCCCAAGCAAACATGAGCGAGCATAACCGTTTCGGTCGCAGAGCGAGTTTCACTTGGGCCCCAGCCGATTTTTTGCCACACTCGCCACTGCCCATTTGTCGCGGTATCAAGTACTTCTTTTGCCGAGCGTGTATCATTGGGTGCAATCGCTTTTGCAAGTGCATTAGTCACAAGATGACTGATGCCAATCATCATACCACCTACGCCAGCCTGTTGTTCGCTATGACCTGTGCCATTAAGGAGTACATCTACATCGCTACTTTGCAAATACGGCATACGGGTACTGGGTTCACGGTCGTGACTAACAAGGCGTTTTAACCATTCAGCTTGTGCCAAGGTAGTCATTGCCTTATTACCCGTTAAACCGCAGTTATCACAACGGTAACTTAAATAACCAGGATCATCACGATTTGCTTTGTAATAGCTGATCTTTGCATCATGTTCTGGGTGTGCAGGGTCATGCCAATATTCATCAGATGGCATAAACTGCTCACCGCCATAAGCACCATTAAATAATAAACCAGGGGTTTCGAGCTTTAACCAGTCATTATAAAAGAAGCTTTGTAATGTATTGCGCCCAGCAACATTAATAAAATAACTCGCGATTGCATTTGAATTGCCATCCGCTTTTCCAAATGGCTCATAGCTATTTACGCTACTAATTAAATCAGCCAAGGGAGTATCACCAGCCAGTGCGTGAGCACCTAATTTAGGCTGCTCTTTTCTCACGGTAGCGACAGCACCTGTGAAGGCTTGAATCTTTGATGAGCTCCACGGCTCATAAAGCTCATTGTGCGTGCCATCACTTAAGTAACGGTAAGCAAGTGCCCCGCCTTTTACCTGATAATCAATAACAAGCAATTTTCCTTGCTGTTGAGACGGAGAAAAATATTGCCAATCTGCGGCAATTCGAGACTGCCAATCAGGTTGCTGATAAGCCACTTGGTCAGCACTTTTATAGCCTTTTCCAGTCCCATTATTAGTGAGGCTTAAACAACCGGTATTATTTAAATCACGTGGCATGATTGCAGGTGCCATCATCACTTCGGCAAAAAACTGCTCGTCAGTCATTGTGTCCACGGGGTTATTCGCGTGACAGCCAACTAACAGCAAAAGGCTACTACACAGCGTAAAATTGATAGATCGTAAACGCACGGTGTGCATAAAATAAAATTCCCACTTATTTTTATTTTTGGAATATTTTATTAAATTTAACACAAATTTCCCATGAAGCAAATTAACTCAGCTTTATTACGATTCATCTCTTCTGCATCCAAAAAAATGACTTACGCGTATATATTTTTAATACCAAATAGAAAAGGGATTTATAAAATGAAAAAGTTATGCTTTATTGCGGGCTGTCTAAGCTGTTCTGGTGGCGCATTTGCTAATATTGAAAAAATTACCGTCTATGGCCACCGCACTGGCTTAATAGGTGAATCAATCAGCGCCTCAAGTGGCATTATTGGCCAAGGTGAGATTGAAAATAGACCCATGCTCAGAAGCACAGAACTACTTGAGTTAATTCCCGGTATGGCCGTTACTCAACACAGTGGTTCAGGTAAAGCAAATCAATACTTTATTCGTGGTTTTAACCTTGACCATGGTACAGACTTTTCAACCAATATTGATGGTATGCCAATCAATATGCGCAGCCATGGACATGGTCAAGGCTATACAGACTTGAACTTTATTATTCCCGAAACGATTGCCACAGTCAGTTATCAAAAAGGCAGTTACGATGCCAAGCAAGGTGACTTTTCAACTGCGGGCAGCGCCTACTTTCACCTGACAGATAACCCAAAGCATCAACAGTTAGATTTCACTATTGGTGAGGATAACTATTTACGCGCGGTTGCTTTAGGCTGCATTGCACTTGGTAATGGTAAACTTATTGGCGCCACAGAATGGCAAGGTTACGACGGGCCATGGCAAGACATTAAAGAAAGTGTAAATAAAAAGAACGCCCTCCTTCGTTTCGTTAATGAGTCTAAGCACGGTAACCTGTCCATCAGCGCTATGGCGTATGATAATACGTGGAATTCGGCTGACCAAATTCCGCAACGCGCCGTTGATCAAGGTATCATTTCATCGCTGGGCTCTTTGGACACCACATTAGGTGGCAGCTCTAGTCGCTATAGTTTATCGGCTAATTGGCAAAACGAACACCTCACAGCTAATGCCTATGTAATCGATTATAAACTGAACTTGTATTCTAATTTCTCGTATTTCCTTAATGATCCTGTTAATGGCGACCAATTTAATCAACGTGATAATCGTACGGTGTCTGGTGGGGCAATCAGTTATCAATTTTCAGGTGTTTTAAACTCTATTTTACTGAATCATGATGTAGGTGTTGAACTTCGTAACGATAACATTGATAACGTAGGACTGTATAACACACAGTCGAGAAGTTACTTATCAACCGTACGTGAAGACCGTGTTGACGAAACAAGTTATGCTGCTTATTGGCAAACCCAACTTACTATGAGCCCTCAATTAGAGGCCACTGTAGGCGTACGCTATGACTATATCGATGCGAGCGTTAACAGCGATAATCACTTAAATTCAGGCGATGCAAATGACGATTTACTCGGTTTCAAAGCAAGCCTAACTTATTTATTCAACGAGAACGTAGCGGGTTATGCCAACTGGGGGCAATCGTTTCATTCTAACGATGCACGCGGCGCAACAATTCAACAAGACCCTGTAACCCTTGCAGCCACTGATACCGTTGATTTGCTCGTTAAAAGTAATGGTGCTGAGCTGGGCATGCGGTACTTTGATGAAAAGCACTTTAACTTTTCAGCGGCACTGTGGTGGCTCTCGCTTGACTCAGAACTCCTCTTTGTTGGTGATGCAGGCAATACTGAAGCCAGTGATGCATCAACACGTTACGGATTAGAACTAAGCGCTTACTATTGGCTAGCCGAGACACTTAGCCTTGATGCTGAAGCATCGTTTACACATTCACGCCTAGACATAGATAGCCAGAACGACCGCATTGAAGGGGCTGTGCCAGTAGTTGCCAGTGCTGGCGTAAACTGGCACATAACAGAGCAATGGCAAACATCGTTGCGTCTTCGCCATATAGGTAAACGCATGCTCAATGATGATGGCAGTCAACGTTCAGAGCCTTTGACCGTCGTTAACGGTTTAGTTAGTTACCAACATACTCACTGGAAAGTCGGCTTAGAGCTACTTAATCTATTCGATAGCAGTGATCATGACATCGATTACTATTATGCATCACGCTTACCGACTGAGCCCGCAGGGGGAATAGAAGATAATCACTACCACCCCATAGAGCCACGTACACTTAGACTTAACGTCAGTTTACTCTTTTAGAGAACCTGCTCTGTGTACTTTTGCAAGTCAGTGATTAGGTCACGGTAAAGCGATACACTGTTATCTTTGATGCGGTCGAGGAAAAAGTCGTCAGTAATGCGAGTTATTTGCTGGCGCTTGTTCTTATCACTTAACTTACTGCCAGCAATTCCTCTTAGTTCAGAAATTTTTAACGCAGGTAGCGACTGGTTTAATCACTCAAAATGATTAAGTATTTTTGCAAAATGGTATAATACCATTCCGCTTAATTAAGTGGTCTATTTTGAGGCAATAAAACCGCGTTGATAACAAGGCAAAAATTTAGTTATTTAGTTGTTCTAAATCAGAAATTTTTAACGCAGGTAGCGACTGGTTTGATCACTCAAAATGATTAAGTATTTTTGCGGATTGGTATAATACCGCGGCTGCGGATTTCGGGCACAAAAAAACCGACTTTCGTCGGTTTATGTCACTTTCAGAGTGAAAGTGGCGGACGCGGGAGGATTCGAACCTCCGACCGCCTGGTTCGTAGCCAGGTACTCTATCCAGCTGAGCTACGCGTCCGCAATAGTTCTGCTTATTTACGTCTTGCAATGACGGTGTCGTTTAAACACAAAAAAACCGACAGTTTGTCGGTTTATGCTTTCTTACATTGCTGTATGAATGTATAGAAAGTGGTGGGCGCAGGAGGATTCGAACCTCCGACCGCCTGGTTCGTAGCCAGGTACTCTATCCAGCTGAGCTATGCGCCCACATTCTATTCTAGTTAGTTTAAGTCTCACTAAGACTTTTCAAAAGTGGTGGGCGCAGGAGGATTCGAACCTCCGACCGCCTGGTTCGTAGCCAGGTACTCTATCCAGCTGAGCTATGCGCCCACATTTTGATGTTAGTAAAGGATGGTGGGCGCAGGAGGATTCGAACCTCCGACCGCCTGGTTCGTAGCCAGGTACTCTATCCAGCTGAGCTATGCGCCCATTCTTTACTTTACAAGATAACCATTTAAAAAATGGTGGAGAAGGAGGGATTCGAACCCTCGATAGAGCTACAAACCCTATACTCCCTTAGCAGGGGAGCGCCTTCGGCCACTCGGCCACCTCTCCGTCTTGTGGGGCGTATAATAAAGATTTCAGAAAATATGTCAAACACTTTTCAAGGAAAATCGCACAGATGGTTATAGATTGTCCACTACGGGTAAAAACAACAAACTTTTGCTCAGCCTTTGACCTGTTTTGCTTTTTGTCTGAACGAATCGATGCCCGTTAATGGGATATGCTCATCGGTTATTTCTGCTAAATATTGATCCTGATAGCCTAGTTGTTGAAACTCGGCGATGCAGGCACGATAAAAAGCTTCACGTTGCTCATCGCTTTTACTGGTGTCTGTCTGCAACTGCACAGGCTTTTTTGTCATTATAATTAAGTCCACAAATACGTTGAACGACATTTGTACAATGTTCTCATACTCGTATTAAAAAAACACCACTGTAATTACGAACAAAAGGCGATGTTTAACACTTTTACTACTACAACAACGCAGACTTAATCAGTATTTCTTTTTTTATCAATTAATTACAAATCAGTAGTCACAGAGTTCAACGTTTAAAATCAGAAATTTCCGATAATAAAAACGCCGCTAAAAAGCGGCGTTTATTAGAGTCTTAGTACTGATTAATCAGCTTGCGGACGCATATGAGGGAATAAAATAACGTCTTTAATCGTTGATGAGTCTGTAAATAGCATCACCAAACGGTCAATACCAATGCCCTCGCCTGCTGTTGGCGGTAAGCCGTACTCTAATGCACGAATGTAGTCTTCGTCGTAGTGCATTGCTTCATCATCACCCGCGTCTTTCTCTTCAACTTGACGAGAGAAACGTTCTGCTTGGTCTTGTGCATCATTTAGCTCAGAGAAACCATTTGCAAGCTCACGACCCCCTACAAAGAACTCAAAACGGTCAGTAACAAATGGGTTTTCATCGTTACGACGAGCCAGTGGCGACACTTCCCAAGGGTATGCCGTAATAAATGTAGGTTGAATTAACTTATGCTCTGCAGTCTCTTCGAAGATTTCACACAAGAACTTACCTGGGCCCCATACACAGTTTTCAGGTACTTTAACGTGAACTTGCTTCGCATACGCTTTAAGCTCTTCAAAATGATTTTCTGGGTCATTAAATACAGCCGCATCAAAGTCAGGGTTGTACTTAAGGATAGCTTCGCTCATTGTTAAACGTGCGAAAGGCTTACCAAAGTCATACTCTACAGAGTCAACTACGTCGCCATGCTCGTTTTTCGTTGTGTTAACAACGATTGGTGAACCTAGTACGTCTGTTGCAACTGTACGTAGCATATCTTCAGTGATGTTCATTAAGTCGATGTAATCAGCGTATGCTTGGTAGAACTCAATCATCGTGAATTCTGGATTATGACGCGTCGATAAACCTTCGTTACGGAAGTTACGGTTGATTTCGAATACACGCTCAAAGCCACCCACAACTAAACGTTTTAAGTAAAGCTCTGGCGCAATACGTAAATACATATCGATATCAAGTGCATTGTGATGCGTTACGAATGGGCGTGCAGACGCACCACCAGGGATAACCTGTAGCATAGGCGTTTCAACTTCCATGAAATCACGGTCTGCTAAGAAACGACGAATACCTTCTACCACTTTTGAACGAATACGGAATGTCTCACGCGTCGCTTCATTGGTGATTAAATCAACATAACGTTGACGGTATTTTGTTTCTTGGTCTGATAGACCATGAAATTTCTCTGGTAATGGACGCAGTGACTTAGTCAGTAGCTCATATTCAGTCATTTCGACGTATAAATCGCCTTTGCCTGATTTATTTAGCGCACCTTTAACACCGATGATGTCACCGATATCAAGTTGGCCGTATTTTGCTTTTAATTCTTTTTGTACGTCTTTTGATGCGTATGCTTGAATTTGACCTTTCATGTCTTGTAACGCAAGGAAAGGACCACGTTTAGCAAGAATACGACCTGCTACTGAAACTACATGTTGCTCAGCAACTAATTCTTCTTTCGATTTATCACCAAACTCAGCTTGCAAATCAGCCGTGTAATGTTCACGACGGAATTGGTTTGGATGACCGTTGGCTGGGCAATTTTCGCGAATAGCGTCTAATTTGCCGCGACGCTCAGCGATTAACTTATTTTCGTCTTGGATTTGATCAGTCATTTTTTAGCTCTTTTTTAGCTTGGTGGTTATAGGCCAGATTTAAGGCTGGCTTCAATAAATTTATCTAAATCGCCGTCAAGAACCGCTTGAGTATTGCGGTTTTCAACGCCCGTTCGTAAGTCTTTAATGCGCGAGTCATCAAGCACGTATGAACGAATTTGACTTCCCCAGCCAATGTCTGATTTTGCATCTTCTTGGCTTTGCTTCTCGGCATTTTGTTTTTGCAACTCAAGCTCAAACAATTTCGCTTTTAACTGCTTCATTGCTTGGTCTTTATTTTTATGCTGCGAACGCTCATTTTGGCACTGCACAACCGTATTGGTTGGTAAATGCGTAATACGTACTGCTGATTCGGTGGTATTTACGTGCTGACCACCCGCACCCGACGCGCGATATACGTCAATACGTAAGTCGGCGGGGTTAATATCAATTTCAATATTATCGTCAATTTCTGGGTACACGAAAGCAGACGCAAACGAGGTATGACGACGACCGCTTGAATCAAACGGGCTTTTACGCACTAAACGGTGCACACCCGTTTCAGTTCGTAACCAGCCATATGCATATTCGCCAACAAAGCGAACTGTCGCCCCTTTAATACCAGCCACATCACCGTCGGTTGCTTCAACAAGCTCAACTTTAAAGCCTTTCGCTTCACCCCAACGTAAATACATGCGCAGTAGCATATTACACCAGTCTTGCGCTTCAGTACCGCCAGAACCCGATTGTAAATCTAAGTACGCGTCGTTTTGGTCATGGGCACCTGAGAACATACGACGGAACTCAAGCTTTTCTAGTTGCGCATTTAAATCGGCTAATTCAGCCTCGGCTTCAGCAAAGGTTTCCTCATCTTCGGCTTCAACAGCAAGTTCAACTAAGCCTTCAACATCTTCAGTACCGGCCACTAAATTATCAATGGTCTCAACGATAGCTTCTAATGCCGACTTTTCACGGCCAAGGGCTTGAGCACGCTCAGGCTCATTCCACACTGCTGAATCTTCAAGTTCTGCGTTAACTTCTTCTAACCGCTCTTTTTTAAGAGGGTAGTCAAAGGTACCCCCGAAGCAGTTCAGTACGTTCGCGAATTTCCTTGATTTGATTAATCACAGGATTCACTTCAAACATGTACATTACTCCAAAATGGCTGATTTACCGCGCACAGCTCTCAAGATGAATTACGGTAAAATATCTACAAATATTAAAAACGCCCGATTTTAACAAAAAACCGAGCGTTTTATTAGCCTTTTATGTCGATTATAGCGATATTTTTATGTCGCTTTTTGTAGCTCTCGAATAATCAGTTGTAACGAGAATTTGCCACGGAATTCATTTATATCGAGTTGGTAGGCAGCTTTAACATAGCGTGCTTCGGTATCGGGCCAGGCACGCACATCGACACCAAATGCAATACCATCAACCAAACGTCCAGATTGATGCTTTAACACGAGTTTTAAGTGCTTTTCACCTACAATACGTTGTTGAATAATCTCGAATAGGTGCTCGAATACCGGCTCAGGAAATTGCTGTCCCCATGGCCCTGCATTTTTTAACAGGTTGGCAAACTCCATCGAAAAACACTCATTTGGCAACTCGCCGTCGGTCAACAAAATACTTTGTTTATGCTCATCGGTCAGTGTGTCGGTGACCATGCGCTCAAACACGGCTTTAAACTCGGGAAAACTCTGCTCATTAATGCTCAAGCCGGCTGCCATTGCATGCCCCCCAAACTTACTGATTAAGTGTGGGTGCAAGGTATTCACTCGTTCAAGTAAGTCACGCATATGCAGACCTTCAATTGAACGACATGAGCCTTTTATTTCATCGTTATCGCCCGCGGCAAAAATAATCGTAGGCCGGTGATATTTATCTTTTAAACGCCCCGCTAATATACCAATTACCCCTTGATGCCAGTCGGCTTGATACAAGCAAATCGCATCGGGGATAGCGTCGGTTTTAAAGGCAAGGCGATCGAGCGCGGCCTGCGCCTCAACCTGCATGCCCTGCTCTATTTCGCGGCGCTCATGATTAAGGCTGTCGAGTTCACTGGCAATACGGCGAGCTTGATTTATGTCGTTTGATAACAAGCACGCGATGCCTAAGCTCATGTCATCTAAACGCCCTGCGGCGTTTAAGCGAGGAGCCAATGAAAAGCCAAAGTCACTGGCACTTAAACGTGCCGCATTTCGATTAGCCACTTCAATTAAAGCGCTTATTCCCGGACGAGTTTTACCACTGCGAATACGTGCTAATCCTTGGTGAACCAACGTACGATTATTGGCATCAAGCGCAACGACATCAGCCACCGTACCAAGGGCGACAATATCAAGTAACTCAGCAAGGTTTGGCATTGGACTATGCTCAAAGGCCCCTTGTTCGCGTAAGTGGCTGCGCAGCGCAATTAATAAATAAAATGCCACGCCTACACCGGCAATCGATTTAGATGGGAACTGACAATCATGGCGGTTAGGGTTCACGATAGCATCTGCATTAGGCAGCGTATCCCCTTGTAAATGATGATCTGTAACCAGTACCTTAATACCGGCGCGCTTCACAATCGCAATGCCATCAATGCACGAAATACCATTATCCACTGTAATAACCAGCTCAGGCTTCATTTCAACAATTTGCGCCGCCAGTGCGGGGCTTAAGCCATAACCAAGGCTAAACCTATCAGGCACTAAATAGTCAAGGTTGTTAAACCCAAACATGGCCAAGCCTTGCATTAAAGTGGCCGTACTGGTTGCACCATCGGCGTCGAAGTCACCGACAATTAATACTCGCTGTTGTTCTGCGAGTGCCTGTTGCAGTAATAATACGGCTTTGTCTATGTCTTTAAATAATTTAAAGTCATGCAGGGTCGCTGCACTGTTATCTAATTCATTGGCATCTTTTACCTGGCGCGAGGCATAAATTTGCTTAATAACGGGATGTAAGTGTTGAGGAAGGTATGAGTCATCGACACGGGGACGAACTTGGATTATTTTTTCCATGTTGGAAGTATTACTTTAGTTAGCTTAAAGCGAATAAAAGGCCTACCTAAGGCAGGCCTATTTATAAAAAGATTATGAAGATGTTTTTGGTAAGGCATCAAGCGCTTGGCTAATTTGTGCTGCTGATTGATAACCTGGGATCATCGTTCCATCTTCTAAAATAATTGCAGGTGTACCCGACATACCAAAGCTTTGGCCTAATTGATAATGCTCAGCAATAGGGGCACTGCATCCTTCTACTTTGGCAACCTCTGCACCGGCTTTGGCTTCAGTTAGTGCTTCTGCTGGGTCTTTTGCACACCACACATTCATTAAGTCTTCGTAACCTTTACCGCGTAAACCGCCACGAGGGAAAGCTAGGTATTTTACGGTGATGCCCGCTTCTAAGAAATCGTCTAATTCGCGGTGTAATTTACGACAGTAACCGCATGTAATATCGGTGAATACAGTAATTGAATGTTTTTCATTTTTTGCTTTATAAACAATCATTGAATCTTCGTATTCAGCCACACCCGCCTTACGTACATCACTTAATGCGTGCTCAGTGAGATTGACACGATTTTGAAGATCAATCAGTGTACCTTGCATTAAAAATTGACCGTCAGGGCTTGCGTAAAGTACCCCCTTGTCAGTAATTAGCTCTTTAAGGCCAGCAACAGGGCTTGGGTTTACTTTTTTAACCGTAACACCTAACTCAGCAAATTTAGCAATAATTGGCGCATCTGCAGCGTCGGTGGTCGACACACCATTTGCAAACACACTTAAACTCGTACCAAGCAGTGCCGTGGCTAAAACTAACTTTTTCATAACTATCCTATATCCTGATCATTTATTATATAGACCGGTACATCTTTAAAAATCTTGCACTAAGCACGTGGATGATGTTGCTCGTGTACCGACTTCAATCTCTCATTCGCTACATGGGTATAAATCTGTGTTGTTGATAAGTCACTGTGACCTAACATCATTTGCACGACACGAAGATCAGCCCCATGATTCAGCAAATGCGTTGCAAACGCATGTCGAAGCGTATGCGGTGATAACGGCGATTCAACTGATGCCAAAATAGCATAGTGTTTGATACGATGCCAAAAAGTTTGTCGCGTCATGCCAATCCCTCTCTTAGATGGGAACACAAAGTCAGTTGCATGCTTGATCATCTGCGCGCGGCCAACTTTTAAAAAGCGCTCAAGCCAATACATCGCTTCTTCACCAAGCGGCACTAAACGCTCTTTATTTCCCTTACCTTTGACGAACACAACTGCTTGGCGCAAGTTAATTTGCTCCATCCTAAGCCCTACCAGCTCAGTGACGCGCAGACCCGTTGCGTATAAAAGCTCCAACATCGCTTTATCGCGCAGCCCCATAGGCTCTTCAATATTAGGCGCAGCGAGTAGTGCTTCAACCTCAGCCTCAGACAGAGTTTTGGGTAATGACTGCCCTGCTTTTGGCTGTGCAATATTCAGCATTGGCGAATCAGCAATGGCTTTTTCACGTACAAAGTATTGGTAAAAACGTTTAAGCGCACTGATGCTGCGCGCAGTGCTGCGTGATTTAAGCCCTAAATCAACTCGGTATGCCAAGTATGCTTCAATATCTTCACTGCTGACAGCCAGTAGATCTTTGTCTTTTAAAAACTGACAAAACTTATCAAGATCGCTGCGATATGCCATCAATGTGTTTTCACTGACCCCTTGCTCAAGGTACAAAATATCTAAAAACAGCTCTAAATGTTCGGCATTGTTTGACGTTATTGCTACTTTTTCAGCTGTGAAATTATTTTCAGCCACGCGTATTGTCATCCTTATCAAGGTATCAATTAAAAAAGCCTTACGGTAAAATAGTATCAAACTACAGGAAGATAGATACTAAAAGCAGCTTGAGTAACTATCATATCAAGCAAATAGACGGTGATAAATACGATGCAGATTGGTTTATTTTATGGTTCTACTACTTGCTATACAGAAATAGCGGCAGAGAAAATTCGCGATATTATCGGGCAAGATGTTGTCAGCTTACACAATATCAAAGATGAGCCATTAAAAAATGCAGAACAATTCGATTTCGTTATCTTCGGCATTTCAACGTGGGATTTTGGTGAGTTACAAGAAGATTGGGAATCTATTTGGGACGACATCAAAGAGGTGAATCTAAACGGTAAAACCGTGGCCCTTTTTGGCATGGGCGATCAGCAAGGTTATGGCCAGTGGTTTCAAGATGCTTTGGGTATGCTACACGACGAAATTTGCCATCAAGATATTACCTTCTTAGGTCTATGGCCTAACGATGAAAGCTATGAATTTGAAGCGTCAAAAGCTCTCACAAATGAGGGTAAACACTTTGTTGGATTGGCACTTGATGAAGACAGCCAATATGAACTCAGCGATGAACGTATTGCTAATTGGGTTGAGCAGGTGATGACTGAATACAGCGAGACCCTGTAATATTCACTCCCTAATTAAGTGAATTGCTGCATAACCCATTTATTTATTAAAACGCCAAGCATTGCTTGGCGTTTTAATGTCAGGCTATTCAACACGCTGCCAGTATTGGTTGCGGTAGAAAAAGGCGATATAACCGCGTACTTCAAGCACCTTTCCCTGTTCTTTAGGGGTGAGCTTTAAGGTGTAGGTTTTGCCATTGTTGGGGTCAAGAATTTCACCGTCTTGCCAACTGCCATCGCCCGCTTCTTTCGCGCCATCGATAATGGCCATTCCCAAAATTGGCTTATTTTTTTTATCGCCTTTACATGCATCACATATTGCATCTTGTTTGGCTGGGTTAAGAATTTTTTCAACTTCACCAATAAGTACACCGTTTTGCTCACGAATGCGTACCAAAGATTTAGCTTCATTGGTTTCTTCGTCAATGGTTTTCCAAAGCCCGACAGGGCTCATTGCAGCGACGCTTAATTGAGAAAATAAAAGGGCTGATAAAGCGATTGTGAGTCGTAACATAAAATACTCGCATAAAATTTAAGGCCTTATTACTATATCAGGGCTTGGTAAAACACACCATTTTGCTATGCTCAGAAAAAGACAACACATTGCGAGGGAACACAATGAGTCAATATACGTTACTTACCGGAGATATTGTCAGCTTCGACAATAATCAAGTCACCCCAATTAAAGCAGATGGCGAGATTAAAACAAACCGCTTTGGTGAGTCATTATTTATTCCGCATAGCGCTAAAACCGCCGTAGAGCTTGGTAAACTCGACGATAATTTATTTAACTTAAACAAATTAATGCGCTCTGGGTATGCTGACCCCTGCCCTGCCACACGCGTGCTAATTGAAACCAAAGACCCTTTACCTGATATCGATGGCTTATTGATAAAACGCCGTTTTAGTATCATTGATTTTTGCAGTGCTGAAATAGAAAAACAGCACACAAAAGCAGTCTTAGACACCTTACTTGAGCTTGAGCATGTTCAACAAATTCAACTTGATGAAGTAATGCAGCTGCAACCCCCCGTGCAATTAAGTGTAAAATAGAGGTACAATCAACGCATAAATATGCCATACCAATTCGCTTAATTAAGTGCGCTATTTTGGGGCGATAAAACCTCGTTGAAAACAAGGCAAAGGTTTCGTTATTTAGTTGCTCTCGGTAACTGCTCCTAGATTGCTCCTGCATTGCTCTGCATCCATGCAGTCGTAAATCAGCAATCTTTAACACAGGTCGCAACCGGTTTAATCCCTCAAAATAATTAAGCATTTTTTGCGAATTGGAACCATACGGCAGCTTCATTAGTAAAAGGATAAACAATGAAAAATGCGCTATTTTTACTCTTTGCAACAACGCTGCTTGTAGGGTGTGATGAGTTAGAAGTCGAGGAAAGTCATGATTTTGGCAACCAGATGTATGAGAACAAGTATACACTGATAAACACCACCGCCTTAGAGGTTGACTACTCCATGGCAAATACCGACCTGTTTGGTAACGCAAGAGAAGTCAGTGATGCGCAATATTATGTAGACACGCTCGCATCAGGTTCATTACCTGTTGATATAACACACCTTCACAATGAACGACGCCGTATTTCATTTTATGTAGAAGATCACAGTGAAGCGAGCAACTTCGCAGAGCAAATGTATCAAGTGGACAACGACCAGCCTTACCATTTTGTCGCCTGGCAAAGTGGAGAAAAGCTGCGTTTAACGCTCATAAAACAGACTCAAAGTAACAAAGAGGGCTTTTTTGCGGTCCGCTTTCTTGCCACCGAAAACATTCGCTTAAAAATAGAGAATCAAATAGTTAACCTATATCAAAATCAATTAAGTACGTGGTATCACACTGATGACTGCGCAGATGATATTAAAGTCTCTCGACTGAATGATGAAGGTAAGCGTGTTGATGAATCAGTTGCCATTTGTCATGCCTCATATGGACACTCTTATACATTATTAGTAAGCGAAGATGGCCTACAATCGAGCATCAGTGAATAGCAAATACGACCTTTTAGAGTAAAGTGATAACGGACTATTAATGGCTGGTATGCGTCACATTTTCAAATAAAAGTCCTTGCATAGCGCACTATATTCAGCACTGTACGCGCCACTGTTTGCATGAATCGTTAAATGTGTTGTCGTTAAAGGGGCTGCAACCTGACTAAATAACATTAAACTGCGACTGGGTGCTTTTTTCTCGGTTGTTTTAACTAAACACAGGTGGTTTAAATACCAGCCTTCTTGCTCTGCAATGGCAATAAATTGCTCGGCCTCAGGACAAGGCAGTATCACATTGAGCAGAGTATGTGCATGACTCAGCGCACTACACGCTTTGATTAATTCGCTAAAACTCAATCCATCGGTGTGGCGCGCTGTATTGCGTGCTGCATTATCGCCTTTAAGGCTGGCATTGAAATAAGGTGGATTAGTGATAATTGCATCAAAGGGGGTTGCTGCTTTAAAAGACTGCACAGCCCCTTGATAAAGCATAATGTCAGGCCAAGGGCTATTAGCAAAATTAGCGCGAGCATCAATACACGCGTTAGCCTCTATTTCGATAGCGTTAACAACCGCCTTCGGCGCACGTTGTTTTGCCATTAAAGCAAGCAACCCGGTGCCTGTGCCAATATCAACAATTCGTGCAGCATCGCTTACATGTGCCCATGCACCCAACAAAATCCCATCTGTTGAAACCTTCATCGCAGTGTGAGTTTGCCCTATCGAAAACTGTTTAAACACAAAACCTGACATTTTTTCACCTTTTCATTCACCAACAGCTGGATAGCGCGTATAATTAACGCCAATTGTCCTCTATTTATGTCACTCTATGCAATTTTCTGAATTTGATATCGATAACAAGCTGTTAAATGCCATTAATAAAATGGGTTTTGATACGCCAACCAGCATTCAACAACAAGCGATCCCTGAAGCATTACAAGGGCGCGATATTTTGGCATCTGCACCCACAGGTACCGGTAAAACAGCCGCGTTTTTGATCCCAGCTATTCAATACTTGCTTGATTTCCCTCGTCGTGACCCTGGTTTTGCCCGCGTACTTATCATGACTCCTACTCGCGAGCTTGCTTATCAAATCCATGAGCATTGTGAACAGCTTGCTGAGCAAACACACCTTAAAATAGGTGTCGTGACGGGCGGCATTAACTATGGAACGCACAAAGAAATTTTTGAGAACAATAACGACATTCTTATCGCGACACCTGGGCGCTTAATGGAATACCTCGAAACCGAGAACTTCCATGCTGAAAATGTCGAAATGCTTATTTTAGACGAAGCCGACCGCATGCTCGATATGGGCTTTCGTAAAGAAATGCTGCGTATTTGTGATGAAGCCAGAAATCGTCGTCAATGTTTTCTATTTTCAGCCACACTGGAAGGTGACAGTGTTGAGCTTTTCGCTGAGCGTATTTTAAATGATCCTGCGCTACTAGAAGCAGAATCGTCGCGTAAAGAAAAAGCAAAGATCCACCAGTGGGTTCACTTAGCCGACGACTACAACCACAAGCTTAAAATGTTAGTCGATATCTTAAACGGCGATGATATCCATAAAGCAATAGTGTTCGTTAAGACCCGTGAACGCCTAGAATCATTAATTGGTGCGTTAAATAACGAAGGACTGCGCGTTGCTTGGTTACGTGGTGAAATGCCACAAGATAAACGCATGAAAGCAATGGAGAACTTCCATTCTGGTCGCAATAAAATACTGGTAGCAACCGATGTGGCTGCCCGTGGTATTGACGTGGCAGATATCAGCCATGTGATTAACTTTGATATGCCTCGCACCGCAGACATATACGTTCACCGTATTGGTCGTACTGGTCGTGCAGGAAAAAAAGGAATCGCGATTTCATTTATCGAAGCGCATGACGTTGCCATTTTAGGCAAAGTTGAGCGTTACATCGAACAAAAGCTAAAGCGCCGAGTAATCAAAGGGATAGAGCCGCAACACAAAGAAGCAAAAATCCCTTCTAAAAAGAAAAAAGATCCAGCAAAGATCAAAGCAAAGAAAAAGGCAAAACCAAAAAAGAAAAAGTAGTGCGTGCTTAATATGCCTTGTTAATAAAAATGCCGAGCCTGTCTCGGCATTTTTATTGCTGTTATTTGCCGTGTCTTTTTTACTGAACTATGTGTAATTACTTCACATACAGTTTCTTTAAAAAAAATAAAACCTATAAAAATCAACAAACTAAAATTGGAACAGAATTTGTAATTGTTCATACAGAGTTCAATCTGTCATTATTGCGAGGGAATTGTATGAGTCGTTTCAAATTATCTGTTATCGTAACCCTATTTAGCTGTCTTTTTTTATTGGCTTGCGCCACACAAGTCAGTGCCAACACCCATGTTTTAACAACCAGTACTTCGGCGCAACCGCGATTACAGCAAGTGGCTTTAAAGAAACTAACGAATAACCGCAATTTTAAAATTGAAAACTTACAGGTTATTGTAAATGGCGATACGATTGAATTATTAGGTTCAACGGAAACGGGGTTTCAACGTGCGCTGGCACAAAAGTTCTTAGAACACAGTCAGGGTGTCAGGCATGTAAAAAATAACCTTAAAGTGAGCAAACTAGAGAGTTGAACACTTTAAGGTTATTGCAGCTAACGCACGGCTGCGGTCAGCGGGTTATTCACCACTGGCTTTTAAATTAATAAATTTCGCAAGCTCTTCAGGCTGACCAACCAGCATCATGATTTGCTGGTTGATTTGCATCATCGACTTGCCTTCAGGTAGGCGTGCCGATAAAGACAATTTTGATAAACCACTAGCAAAGTTTTTAATCGCAGTGTCTAACTCCGCACTTACAGGAGCTTGTTGTAATTGCATTGCCACAACTTGCTCAAGGTCATCAAGTGTCATGCCTTGCGCTTTTAAGAAGCTTTCGACAACAGTTTTAAGTTCACCGTCGTCGTTGATTTCAAGCTCGATACTGCGCGGCTCTAATTGGCTCATTGCCGCCATCATTTTTGATTGTTGCTGTAGTTGTTGCTCTAAAGTGAGCTCAGCCCCATTCGCAGCATTTTGTGCTTGGCTGATTGATAAAGATGCTTCCATCAACGCCGTTGAATTTGCTAAACCAAGATTAAAACGTACATCAGCCACTTCGTTTGCCTTCACGTTAAGCGCAAACTTGCTATCACCTGACTCTTTGTTGTAATCAAGCGATGAATTCACGTTGTAACTCGTTGCGGCAAGCTTATTATTCGCACTGTCTGGAAGTTGCGATAAAAACTCATCACTAAAGCGGAAATTTGTCATCACGAAGCCCGTGTGGGGTGGGATCGCATCAACTTCGTAACCCGTCACTTCAATATTGTCGATAGTGGCAATGGTTTCATCGCCTTCAATGCTTTGCACATTTATACCAGACAACTGCATGCTGCTACTGAACACACTTGCTGAAATATCGCTGTAAGTGATATCTACACCACTTTGGCTTGATAAAGCGCTTAGTTGCTTATCAACAACCTTTTTCACTTCCTGTGTTGCTGTATAGTTTGCGTAAACGACGCCACCTACAGCTGCAGCAACAACGGCTGCAATTACTAACTTTTTCATTTTATTTCCTTTGATTGGTGTTTTTTATAGTCTATCAAATTACAACTAGTTTATTAAAGACAGTAACTCATGCACTGTTTTAACAGGTGTAATTTTTGCGCCCAATCCTTCCATTGATTTATGGTAGTTACGATATGGAATAAAAATTTCAGTGAAACCATGCTGAGCGGCTTCTTTTACTCGCGGCACCCCACTGTCGATGGGCCTAACGTCACCATTTAAGCTTAATTCGCCCATAATACAGGTGGTTCTTGGCACAACAAATTCATTCAAACTACTCAACAATGCCGTAACTAATGCTAAGTCGATACAGGTTTCAGACTCATCAATTTTTAGGCCACCGACAATATTAAAAAACGTGTCATGAAAGATTTTAGTCTTGGTGTGTTTACGCAAAATCCCCGTGAGCATTTTGATACGATTCATATTTAAGCCAACACACACTCGCTGCGGAAACTCAGCCTCGGTTTCTGTAGTTAAGCACTGAATCTCTAACAATAAATTACGATTACCTTTACGAATACATGTAATAGCCGATCCCGGCGATTCGGTGCTTGACCCCGATAGAAATATTTCGCTTGGGTTGTCAACACTGAGCATACCGCGCTCACACATTCTAAAAATACCGACGGTATCAATATCGCCAAAACGGTTTTTATTGGCACGTAAGGTACGAATTTGCCCATCGTTGGTATCAATATGCAGCAGCGCATCAACAATATGCACTAAGGTTTGCGGGCCTGCGATTTCGTTGTTTTTATTTACGTGAGCAATAATGAACATGGTGACGTCATTTTGCTTACAATATTGAGTGAGTGCTTGTGCTGCACTTTTAACTTGTGAAGGAGAGCCTGGGCTGCCATTAGCGGCTTCTGTCACAACCGCTTGAATTGAATCGATCACCGCAAACTTAATCTTGTTCTTATCAAGTTCTTCAATAATTGCTTCAACGCTGGTTTCTGACAGTAAATAAAGCTCATCAGGGTTATAATCTAAACGCAGTCGGTTCACACGGTTTTTAAACTGCGATAATGACTCTTCTGCCGTACAATAAAGTGACGGCATCACTTTCGACATGCGGGCAATTAAATCTGACAATAATGTCGTTTTTCCAGCCCCTGGATCGCCCGAAATAATATTTACGGAACCGGTGGTCACACCGCCACTTAATACACGGTCTAACTCACCAATGTCGGTTAAGCGCTTTTCTGCTTCGGCGGTTTCGACTTCATTAATTTTTTTTGAGCCGCCGCCAACACCGCCTGCGTAGCCTGCAACCACGGCACGGCTTGCCGCTTGTTTTGACTGTCCGGCTGAGGGCTTAAATTCTGCTAGCGTGTTCCATGCACCGCATTTACACTGTCCTTGCCAGCGCTGATAGTTCATGCCGCACTCAGTGCAGACAAATTCGATTTTTGCTGATTTTGCCATTCGGCCTTACCTATTTAGGTCGCTAATTTGTGACTAACTTGTTATTAAAAACTGACACTTAACACAATTAATGTATAGTAAGTTTATAATCACAAAAAGATAACTCGTTGTAACTAAAACCTCTTACTCCAGCTCTTTATTCAACACACTGTTAAATAAAGAACCGCTTTAGGGCATAGTTTTTGCTTACAAATAAAACTTAACAGTGCTTGCCATTTATTTGGCAAATACTTATAACAATAATTAATAAAATAAAAAAGTGACTACTGTTTGTGTTTTTACTGCGTAATTGCCGACTAGTATACCTACTTTTTTTAATAGACGTTGATGGTTTTATAAATGGCTGAAGACATTCTGCTTAAATATGAAAGCCTAGTTGAAGAGCTAAAGGCGTATTTAGGCACCCCAAAATTCGACAAACTGTTTAAATCAAAAACAGCGGGCTTAACCAAGCCTGAGCAGTTCTTGATCAAAATGGAGATGTCGCGTTTATCTCAGCCTGTTGCACGGTTTATCGATTTACGTGGGCAAGTAACGGGTCAAGTAAAACCATACGAATACGAAGGTAAACAGCACTTTATGGACGATACTGCCATCGAAGTGTTTGAACAGGCTATTAAACGCCATGGCGGTTACACCCTTGCTGTCTATGAAGCGGTGATGAACACTGAAAACAACCATCGTGTCATGCAAAAAAAAGCGGCCGAACAAGCTCTTACTGAAGACGATAACGACAGTCAGTTATCAGCCAAAGTGATAAAATTTGCCTCCTACGAAAGCCGTCGTGAAGAGCGGATGAATTACTCTATCAAAATCACTGTTGAGTTTGATAAAGACAGCAAAGTAGCCGCAACAACATCTGATATCTCACTCAGTGGTGCAAAGATAAAGCTCGCGCCACGCTACAAGTTAAAAAAAGGTCAACTTATAGGCCTGCGCCTAGTCGGCCTTGAACAAGATTTTGAGTTAGGTTTAAAAAACGGAATTCAGTACGAAGTCGTCGCGATTGAAAAAGTATCACGCGAATACAATCATGTTCGCCTAAAACGCACCTTTATTGAAAACAACGAAAAGTTTGATGAGTTTTTAGAAAGCTTTATCCACGGCAATAAGCGTCGTTATAAAGTTAACCTAGACAATACGCTCGATGCGGTTGTGTCAAAAGGCTATGAACAATACTACATTCCGCGTGTGACCTCTCTTTATACCTTTTTAAGCTTACAAGGTGACAAGCTATACCCAAGCCTTGCCTTAACAACTGAAAATAATATTTTTATTCAGCGTTATTTTTGTGACGAGCGCAAGCTGTCTTGCTTATACAGTATTATTAACCAACAACGTATAGGCCACTTATTAAGCTCACCAGAGGCAGTAAAAGAAGAGTACCTTTATACTTTCACGCATGTTGTTGCTGGTAAAGTGTATTACTACTCTGCCACGCGTAGTGAGCTTGAAAGCCAGCCTCAGCTTAAAAATTTATTTTTAGGGTTTGGTAGTCAAAAAGACAGCTGGCAATGTTTTAAGTTGCAATTGATGCCAAGTCACCCTGAAGATTCGTATATTCCGTTGTCACTGCCAAGTAGTGCAGGGAAAGACATTGAAAAGTTGAACAAACCGCCCTCACCTCGCGTGCAAGGGTTGATCAAAGATGTTAAATATTTACTGATCTTAACGGCCGTTGGTACGCCCTATGAGCAGCTCTCTTATAAACAATTAACGTTTGATAAAAGCGCGGTTAATCAACTAAAACAATTTGGCCATAGCAAACATAAAACACCGCCACACCTTGAGCCCGTAGCCCTTGAGTATGTCAATTTAAGAGCGCACAAGCGCTATTTGTACAAGACAGCAATCGCCATAAATCATCACGAGCAGATTATCACAGGCCATACCCGCGACTTGTCAGTTATGGGATTACAAATCGAATGTGATAAACCTGTTGAGTTTAAAAAAGGCGACATAATTAATATTAGCTTGCCTGATTTACAAAAAATTACCAAAAAACATGATTTATCGAGCCTTGCTTACGAAGTCATGGCGATTAGTAAGTCACTCACCACGGTTAATCTAAAAGTTCACCGTATTTCAGACTTACCACATATGGCGATTAAGTTCTTTACAGTACTGATTGAAAACAATAAAGATAAGTTAAGGGTGTGTGAAGAGTCGCCTAAAATACCGGGTCTTTCAACGGCACTCAGAAATATGGTAACCAAAAGTGTTTGCCAATTTCCGTTCTATTTACACAAAGAAGCAGCGCATTTTAAAGCCGGTGCAATTGGTCAGGGTTTATATCCGAGCCCATTACATGTATTACTGCAAAACTTTGCGCTCTTAAACGAAAACACCAGTATTGAAGGGATTTTATCAACGCAGCAAATCACCGAAGTCATTACACCACTCATAAAAGATCGTAGCCGCCAAGACCCGCCGCTTGCTTTTACCTTATTTATTCGTTTTGACCCTCGCCAACCTTCAATCAGCGACGCGATTACGAGTCGGTGCATTAGTGAAGATGACTACAAACCCCAGACTTTGTTTGTAAAAAAAGCGCTGAGAAATGACCTCATGTTTGTGTTTCGTTTATATGTATCACGTACAGGGCGCCCTGATATTGATTATTTATCAAACGAACTCAAATATATAAGTCAGTATGCCTTACATAAAGCGAAAGATCTTGAAGAAGCGCTGTGGGCCGTGGCAGGTGTGGGTGATTTAATTGATATTAGTGATGAAGCGCTTACGCATTTTGATATTGATGAAACACTCAAAATCGAAATGAATAAGCGCAAGAAAACGTGGTTAAAGCGTGTAATCTAATGGAATTGTGAGCAAGTAACTGACTTGAAGTAACGAGCCTTCATTAATGGCTGTTTGTGCTTGCTCAACAACTTTCGGTTTTCCATGAACAGCCACGCCAAGCCCTGCTGCAGCCATCATTTTTAAGTCATTAGCCCCATCACCCATGGCAACAGTTTGACGGGTATTAAGCGCCAGTTTTTCTGCGATTCGCTTAAGCACTCGCGCTTTTTCTTCTGCATCAACAATCGTGCCTATGACCTTACCCGTTAGCCGGTTATCTTTAAACTCAAGTGTATTAGCATGTACTTCATCTAAACCAATAAGCGATTGTACTTGCTCAGCAAATGGCACAAAACCACCCGAGGCAATGGCAAGATGCCAGTCATACTTTTTAAGGTATTGGCAGAGCTCATTCACACCAGGCATCAAGGGTAAACGCGATTTTAAATCATCGATTAAATCAACATCAATGCCTTCAAGCTTTGCAACACGCTGTTTTAAGCTTTGTGCAAAATCAAGCTGCCCAGCCATGGCTTGCGCAGTGACAGCAGCCACTTCATCATACACATCGGCTAAACGTGCAATTTCATCAATACATTCAATCGTAATCGCTGTTGAATCCATGTCCATGAGTAATAAACCAGGCTCATTCACGGTGGGTGGATTCGTTAACTGCACCAATTGCAAGCCATGCTGATTAGCAAAGGCGGTTAATACGGATGGACTGAGTGGTGATGTTGAGTCGCTATGAACACACCACGCTGAGGGCATAGATTCAATAGGCTGATAACAACACACGGTTAAATTTGTGAAGCCGTGCGAGCTTAAAAATGCTGTTAGAGCCAGTAAATGGTCAGCACTGAGTTCACCGCCAAACGCCACGCTCAGTACGCCTTGATGTGCTTTGGGTAAAATATCTGTCGCAATTAGGTGTTTATTTTCAATTTTATACCAGCAATTTAGTGTTATTTGACCTGTTAAATTTGCTGTAGGTGTAGCAGCTAAGCTAAGCTGTGACATAGTGGCTCCACGTTAGACTTATGTCTGTTGTTGTGCGTGTATTTGCTACTCGCAATCAATGAACTAATAAGGTTATTATACTGGTTTAGTTGTACCATCAATTGTAAAAGCTGTCAGCAGCGTATACGGTGACTATGAAAAATAACCAACTTAAAACTCCATTTTCGGCTACTTATCGCCAACGCATCGTGCGATTAAGCCTAGCTGCGGCCTGTTTTGTGTTGCTTAGTTGGGTTGCCGTTAATAGTAGCTTTCAAAGCCATCAACTACTTTATGACAGTGCAAACAGTACCGCGACAAGCCTAACAAAATTTATGGCGCTTAATGCGCAGACCCCGCTCGAAGAAAAAAATAAGCCCGCATTAAATGCACTGTGTAATAACATAGCAGAAGACGAGTATGTTTTAGCAGCCATCGTTTATGACCAACAAGGGATCCAAATTGCCGCCAGTGATAACTGGCAAAGCCACCACACATTTGGACTTTTACCAGACTCGACTCCGGGAATAAGTAAACTCAAAACCCCCTTTGTCGAGCCTGTAATAAGCGATGATGAGCGTCCGATAGGCTTTGTAACCATCACTTATTTAACACAAGCGTCAATTGCAACCAGCCACAGCAGTTTTCATGATTTAGGCAGACAGGTCTTACTCATGTTGGTTATTACCTGTATTTTTACATGGCAACTAGGCCGAGGATTAAAGCGCTGGCAGGTAAATCGTTATATCAAAAAAAGTGCTGAGCAAGAGTCATAAAGCGCATCAGCTAACGATTGCTTTTCAGTACCCGAGACACCTTTTAGCTCACATAGGTGAGTAAACACCTCTCGTATTTTTAGTGGTGTATTGATTTGCCCTTGAGAGCCTGCAAGTGGCATTGAGGGCGCATCGGTCTCAAGCACTAAATGCTGGGGGGCAATATTACTTATCACTTGGCGTGTTTTTTCAGCTCGAGGGTAACTTATCACCCCACCCACCCCGAGTTTAAAACCTTGCTTAATATAGCTGTTTGCTTGTTGCTGCGAGCCGGAAAATGCATGAATTACCCCGCCATATTTAGGCTTACATCGCTTGAATGAACGCGCAATGAGATCATGGCTTTGTCGGTGGTGAACTATCAGCGGGAGTGCCAATTGGTTAGCAAGCTCAATCTGCCCTTCAAATAACGCAATTTGTTTATCAAGATTATCAATACTGCGATCAAGCCCGCATTCACCAATCGCAACAAGTTCATTCGCATGGGTTTTAGCAAGCTGCTCTAGCTCGCTTAGATGATGAGGTTGATGCTGTGATAAAAAATAAGGGTGTAAGCCTAGTGCAATTGATACGCTTGGATACGATTTTGAAAAGCAAAGCAATTGGGTCGATTGTGCCAAGCTAATACCCGGCACAACAAAGTGTGCGATCCCTGCGTTTTGACACGCGTCGATAAGCGCGTCGCGATTCTCATCAAACTCGCTAAAATCGAGGTGACAATGGGAATCAATAAAACGCATTTATGGATTTAAACGACCGAATTGCCAACTGCCGTCAGCGTTGCGCTGATACATAAAGCGGTCATGCAAACGGTGTGCACCGCCTTGCCAAAATTCAACTTTAGTCGGCTCTACACAGTACCCTCCCCAAAAATCAGGGAGAGGAATTTCACCATCAGAAAACTTCTGCTTCATTTTAGCAAAGGTTTCCATTAACACTTTACGAGACGAGACAGGACGACTTTGCGCAGACGCCCAAGCTGCAAGCTGGCTTTCCTTAGGACGCGATAAAAAGTACTTTGCCACTGCTGTGGTTGGTAATGGTTTTGCTTCACCATACACAATTACTTGACGCTCCATATGGTGCCAAGGAAAGTGTAAGGAAATTTTGTTGTTCCCTTTAAGCTCTTGCGCTTTGCGTGAACCCGTGTTGGTAAAAAACACGAAGCCGTTTTCATCAAGGTGCTTTAGCAAAACGATGCGCTGCGAAGGCTGACCATGCTCATCAACCGTTGCCACCACCATTGCCGTCGGATCTGGCAAGTTAGTTGCCACAGCCTGCTCAAGCCATTTTTCAAACTGCTTGATAGGCGATGCATCAAGCATGTCTTCAGATAAACCATCCTGTAAATATTCACGGCGAATATCTTCAAGTTTCATTTAAAAATTCCTTCTATCACAGTAAGCTATCAGCTAAAAATTAAGCAACATTTATATCTTGTCAATTTTTGTTGGGTGTCGCTGCGCTCTACCCAACCTACGAAGGCGGTAACATACGTTATCTGCGAGTGTAGGAGTGCTAGCAAGGCAATGAGCTTATTTATGCCAAGGAGCATACGTGTTTTGTATGTGACTTAGGCTAAATAAACTCATTAACGCAGCTAAAGCGAACTACACGAAGCAGATTACATTTGCTCCATAACTTCGATACCTAACAAATCCAACCCTTTTTCAAGCGTCTTCGCAACCAAATTACACAGTACTAAACGGCTATCACGTACACTTGGTTCTACACCGTCTTTAAGTACTGGGCACGCTTCGTAGAACGTCATGTATAGGCTTGCAAGTTCGTATAGGTATCCACATAGTACGTGTGGTGTTGCTTCGCTGATCATCAGGTCGAGTACTTCTTCTAATTGGAGAAGTTTTAGCGCAAGTGCTTTTTCTTGCGGCTCGTTGATAGCAACGTCTGCTGTTAATGAAGCGGCATCAATACCTGACTTGCGGAAAATACTGCGAACACGCGTATACGCATATTGAAGATAAGGTGCAGTTGCGCCTTCGAAACTCAACATCGTATCCCAATTGAAGATATAGTCGCTGGTGCGGTGCTTTGAAAGATCCGCATATTTTACTGCGCCAATCCCTACTTTACGGGCAATTTCACTACGCTCTTCGTCGCTAAGTTCAGACTCACGCTCTGCAAGTTTTGCTGCTGCACGCGTGATTGACTCTTCAAGTAAGTCAGCTAGTTTAACGGTGCCACCCGTACGTGTTTTGAATGGCTTGCCATCTTCACCCATCATGGTGCCGAATGGGCAAAACTCGTAACTAGTTTCATCACGTAACAAACCGGCTTTACGTGCAGTTAGCTCAACTTGGTTAAAGTGTAAGCTTTGACGCGCATCAACAAAAATTAAGATACGGTCAGCACCTAGTTTGTTTGAGCGGTAATCACACGCTGCTAAGTCAGTTGTCGCGTATAAGAAACCGCCGCCTGATTTTTGCACGATAAATACTGAAGGTTCACCGTCTTTATTAGCAAGCTCGTCTAGAAACACAACTTGTGCGCCATTAGACTCAACAGCAATGTGCTTGTCTTTTAATAAAGCGATGATATTAGCAAGCTCACTGTTGTAAGCACTTTCAGCCATGATATCGCCTTGTTTAAGCGTAACATTTAAGCGCTTATACACTTCTTCAGAGTGCTTCACTGACGTGGCAATGAATAGCTTCCACAGCTTTTCACAGTGCGCATCGCCACCTTGTAATTTAACCACGTAGTCACGGGCTTTATCGGCAAAGCCTTCTTCATCATCAAACCGTTTTTTCGCATCGCGGTAGAAGGTTTCTAAATCTGCCAGAGCCACTTTGTCTAAGTCGACACCTTGGCTAATTTGGTCTTCTAAGTGCGCAATCAACATACCAAACTGCGTACCCCAGTCTCCCATGTGGTTTTGACGAATAACATCATCACCACGGAACTCAAGCGCACGAACAACGGCATCGCCAATGATCGTAGAACGTAAATGGCCAACGTGCATTTCTTTCGCAAGGTTGGGTGATGAGTAATCAACCACAACTTTTTGTGCGGTTGCATGCGGTGAAACCGCGAGCTTTTCATCTTCATTCGCTGCTTTTAAGCTTGTTGATAAAAATTCAGGCTTTAAGTGAATGTTGATGAAACCTGGGCCTGCAATTTCTGTTTTTTCTGCGATATCAGCAAGGTCTAGGTTATCGATAATTTTTTGTGCCAGTTCGCGTGGGTTTGATTTTAGCTTTTTAGCCGCTCCCATCGCGCCATTGATTTGGTAATCACCAAACTGCGGGCGTGTACTTTGTGTTACCGCGGGGTTCGTGTCTTCGGGTAGTCCTGCTGCAACCATGGCTGCAACGGCTTTTTCAATTAAAAGAGTACGGATGTTCATTGTAATTTTTACCTTTATTGCCCGCCATGCGGGCACTTAAAATATGTGCCTGTGTAAGCTTAGTTTTCGCGTGTATGGTTAAACTTAATATCAGGATAACGTTCCATTGATAAGTTTAGGTTTACACGACTTGGCGCGATGTAAGTAAGGTTATCCCCCCCATCTAGCGCTAAGTTGCTTTCGCACTTGCGTTTAAACTCTTCAAACTTTTTAGTATCGTCTGAACTTACCCAGCGTGCAGTATTAACACTGACCCCTTCATAAATAGCATCTACGTTGTATTCTGCTTTTAAGCGTGCAACAACCACATCAAACTGTAGTACACCAACAGCGCCAACGATAAGGTCGTTGTTAATAAGTGGTCTAAATACTTGCACCGCCCCTTCTTCTGATAACTGCACTAAGCCTTTTAATAACTGCTTTTGCTTAAGAGGATCTTTTAGACGAATACGACGGAATAATTCAGGCGCGAAGTTAGGAATACCGCTAAACTTCAACTTTTCACCTTGGGTAAAAGTATCACCAATTTGAATCGTACCGTGGTTATGTAAACCAATAATATCGCCCGCATAAGCATCCTGCGCACGTTCGCGGTCGCCGGCCATAAAGGTTACCGCATCAGAAATGCTCACTTGCTTGCCAATACGAACGTGATTCATCTTCATACCTTGGCTGTATTTGCCTGATACGATACGCATGAAAGCAATGCGGTCACGGTGTTTAGGGTCCATATTCGCTTGAATTTTGAATACGAAACCAGTGAAGTTTTCTTCTGTTGCAAGCACTTGGCGATCTTCTGTTTCGCGTGGTAATGGTGACGGAGCCCACTCAGTTAAGCCATCTAGTACATGGTCAACACCAAAGTTACCTAGCGCCGTACCGAAGTAAACAGGTGAGAGTTCGCCTGCTAAAAAGAGGTCTAAGTCAAACTCGTGCGATGCACCCATTACCAGCTCAAGTTCTTCACGTAATTGCTCTGCTAGTTCGCTGCCGATGGTTGCATCTAGCTCAGGGTTATCTAAGCCCTTAATTGTACGAACTTCCTGAATAGTGTGGCCTTGGCCGGTGCTATATAAAATCGTTTCTTCGCGGTGAATATGGTAAACACCTTTGAATTCTTTACCGCAGCCAATCGGCCATGTTACTGGTGCACATGCAATGTTTAGTTCGGTTTCTACTTCGTCTAATAACTCCATAGGATCACGAATATCACGGTCACACTTATTCATAAAGGTAACGATTGGCGTGGTACGTAAGCGCGTTACTTCCATTAATTTACGTGTGCGATCCTCAACACCTTTTGCCGCATCGATAACCATTAAACACGAGTCAACTGCGGTCAAAGTACGGTATGTATCTTCAGAGAAATCTTCGTGTCCTGGTGTATCAAGAAGGTTTACCAAACGCTGGTTATAGGGAAACTGCATTACTGACGTAGTTACCGAGATACCACGTTCTTTTTCCATTTCCATCCAGTCAGATTTAGCGTGCTGGTTTGAGCCACGACCTTTTACGGTACCTGCTTTTTGGATTGCTTGTCCGAATAACAGCACTTTTTCTGTAATGGTGGTTTTACCCGCATCCGGGTGGGAGATGATAGCAAAGGTCCTTCGCTTATTGATTTCATTAAGAAAATCTTGGTTTGCCATGTATAAATTCTTTTAGTTTGTACACGGATTTGTACACACTTTTGGAAGTACTCTCTTTTCAGTTCTTCACTTGTCAAATCCGTCGTGTTAATCGTAATTGGCCGCTATTTTCGCTGATCTTGACTTTATAAACAATCAATGGTTATCTAATCGGTTACCATTTACTCTCAGCGTGCGCCAATGCTCAGTTGTAGCTGTTTGCAATCGTTGCTTCTTCAGCTCATGAACAACTGTGGCTAAACCACAAATTCCTTCGCTACCAGAAATCGATGATAGCTTGTCGTACTACACCGATGATGGTGCAGTTGCCGTTGATCGGTATTGCAGGGTATTGCGGGTTCAAAGGTTTTAGGTACTTCTGTTCACCATCAATAACTAACTGCTTAAAGGTTGCTTCTTTCGAATCATCCAAACGCGCAACAACCAATGAACCTGAAGAGTAAGGTAATTCAGGATCAACAACGATCACTGCCCCCTCAGGTATGGATTTTTTTCCGCTTGGATTTTCCATACTGTCGCCTTTTACGCGAAGTGCGAAACAACCCTCATGTGCTTTCCCAGTGACTTCACGCCACTCCTCAGCATCTTCATGGGCAAATCCCTCCGCTATTTCAGTCCAATCACCGGCCTGAACCCAGTTAATGAGAGGAATTCTTCCCTTAATATCAGGCCCGACTTCTACATTACCGACCCCCAAGCCAATCTCGCCATCACCTGTGGCGAGCCAATGAGCATTCACGCGAAGCGCCTCCGCGATCTGCATGGTGTAACGAGACCTAGCCGATTTACCAGAGCAAATCTGGCTGATCGACTGCTGTTTGATACCAATGCGACGAGCCAACTCAGACTGAGTCACCCCAGTAAGCTGCAAGGCATGGTTTAGTCGTTCGGATAAAGTTTTCATAAGCCCGTATTCTACAAATAAAACTGTAGTCTTTCAACAATTTTAACTGTTGACTAATCTACAGTTTAAACTGTAACATTCAATCTTGTAACAGTTATTATTGTAACAGGAGACGGTATGGAAGTGTTCAACACGACACAAAAACATCTCCGCCGTGCCATTGATTTGGTCGGCGGGCAATCAGCATTAGCACGAGCCATCAACTCAAAACAGCAAAACGTCTGGTTTTGGTTGAATAAATCAGGGCGTGTTCCCGCTGAATTCGTTTTACCCATCGAACAAGCTACGCAAGGACAGGTAACCCGATCCCAGTTAAGACCGGACATCTATCCCGAATGCCCAAGCGAGCTGAAAGCCAGTAACCAGTAGGATTAAGGGCAAATAATGGTCAGCATTTTACGTAAACACAAAAGCGAGTTCCTCCATGCGTGATTATGGCAAGGTCTATACCCGCTTTTGGCTAAAGCAAAACGTTTTGTCCTGGAGTGACTCAGCGAAGTTGCTAGGGCTGTATTTGCTTACATGCCCACATTGTAATTTGCTTGGCTGCTTTCGATTGCCGATTGGTTACGTTGCTTCTGACTTGAACTGGGATGAGCAACAGGTTGCCAAGGCTCTAAATGAGTTAGAACAAGATCAGTTCCTCATTCGTTGCGAGGAATCCGGTTGGACTTTGATTCGGAGCTTTCTGAAGCACAACCCAATCGAAAACCCAAACCAAGGTAAGGCAGCCTTTCGGTTGCTTAAAGATGTACCTGCCGACTTCATTGGTATGGCATCGCTTTTGAAATCTCTTGCCGCTTTTCAAGCTCGGCTACCAGAAGAATTTTCATCATTGTTTATGCCAGATGGCAACCCGGTAAGGGACTCTCAACGGTCGGATGACTCTGAGAGAAGCAATAAACCAACAGTTAAAACTGTTGACCACATACAGTTTGAAGACTTCTGGGATGTACAAATACGCAAAGAAAAAAAAGCGAAAGCCAAAGAAGAATGGCTACGCATGGGCCTCAATGAAGACCATGAACTCGCCTTGGAAGTGCTAACACGCTGGAAAGAGCAACGAGACAACCGATTGCAGTATCAAGATCGGACTAAGACCCCTATGCCACATAACTGGCTTTTAAACCGGCAATGGGAAGACGAGTACGTTCGCATTGATGAAGTACAGCAATCATCGACGAGCCTAAAGGGCAGCAATCACCAATTGAACATTGAAGAAAGCAATCGCCGCATTGCTGAAAGCTGGGCCGGACCAGGTATTCGGGAGGTTCGTTCAAGTGCAGGAGGTTGATAAACGCGAGTTTGCTGAAGTTTGGGGAGCAGCTTGGGCCATGTATGGCAAAAGCGTATCACCACAATTGCTATCCATCGCATTTGAAGCCCTTCGTGCTTATAGCATTGAAGAAGTGCGAATCGGTCTGACTCGGCATATTCAATCACCGGATACAGGGCAATTTTTTCCAAAGCCCGCTGACGTCATCAAGCATATTGATGGCAACTCTGGCTCAAGAGCCATGGTTGCTTGGAACAAAGTCGACAAGGCTATTCGTCAGGTTGGCGCTTGGACATCCGTGATGTTTGACGATGCGCTTATTCACCGCGTTATTTCAGACATGGGGGGGTGGGTTGAACTCTGCAAGGTTGACGACAGGGAATACCCCTTTAAGCAAAAAGAGTTTTTAGCACGCTACCAGGCTTACTTGCTGCGGGACGAAGTGGGTGAATACCCAAGGCTATTACAGGGTATTGCAGACCATCAGAACCAGCAAAAAGGATTTGATATGCAAGCGCCGGTTGCCGTGGGCGACTGGTCAAAAGCGGCACAAGTTTACACGAGAGGCATCGCTGACTTTAGCGCAGTGCCTTTAAAAAGAATAAGCCCGAAAGCCATTCAGGCGCTTCTCGGAAATCAATTAGAGGACAAAAATGAAAACGATTAAAGCAAAAACCATTGCCCTAGCGATAGCCATGTCCGCAAGCACTTCAGTCTATGCTTTTCCGGGCTATCAGTGGGAAAAAGCAGCACAACGCGTTGGTATTGATCCAGTCATGCTCTACGCCGTTGCCTTGGCTGAGTCGGCTTCACATCGAGGTCTCAACATGACCAGTCCATGGCCATACGCAATTCGCAATGGTTCAAACGCAACCTACGCCAAATCTAAGACAGAAGCAGAGCAACTGTTAAACCAGGCACTGCAAGAGAGTGAAAAATATCAGCTCGATATTGGCCTTATGCAAATCAATTTGCATTGGCATGGGCATCGGGTGAGCTCAGCAGCGGAACTGCTAGACCCCATCACCAACCTTACGGTCGGCTCAAGTATTTTGGCCGAAGCAATCAAGTCTTCACCAAATGATTTAGAGCTTGGCATAGGCCGCTATCACAGTTGGAACGAAGAGCGTGCACGCTGGTATGGGCAAAGAGTGCTTTCTATCTATCGCAATATTTTACATGAACTGGAGGTCCGTCAATGACAACCAATCAACAAGACTTCTATCAATTAAATTTGGCGTACCTACACGCAGCACGGGAATTGGCGCGCATTGATCCGCAAGAAGCGGTCTTGCGCTTTGGACTTACACGCGACGTGGTGGATGCTCTGATTAATGCTGGTGTTGACGACCTGCAACGAGTAGCGACCTCATCATTCATGCTGTTTCAACCAAGGGGTAACCAAAGCCAACTGATTGAGATGGTGAAGAGCAAAGGCACAGGTATCCCAAGAATCGCTTATTTATTATCAACCTTAAACAACAAGGGGGATGCATGATTGATAACCTGTCCAAAAGTGAGCTGTTTACCCGAGCCTCGCTGCTTATTAAATACGGATTTCGAACAACCATTATCGCGCTCGATACAGGTTTGCCAATCCACATTATCAGAAGGCTTCACAAAGAAGTGACTGGCAAGTCACCTTGTCCTGGTCAATTGCCAGAATCTGATGCCATCGTTAAAAGCAGAAGAGCATTAGTTGAAGGCTCTCTGCTGATGGCGCTTTATGTCAATATTGGTGGTGATAATGTCTACAAGCAATTAAATATCGATGCTTTGATGAAGGCTTACGATGCGTATTTGGTTGCAAGAGAAGAAGCAGATCTTCCAGCTGAGATCCCCTGGAAAAAACTGACCATCAATGAAGGTTGGGTTCTAGCTCGTGATTTAAGATCACAGCTTGCATCCTTACACCGGTGTCGATGCGGCAGTCTGTATTTGACGGTATCACAACAGCGCATTCAGCTTAAATGCCCTGTGTGTGAGATTATGGCCGAGCAAACCACTAGAGCACTTTTTGAGAACTAACATGCTGATGCATGATTTGATTGTGCACCGCCCGTGCACTTTGAGAGTACGAAGAAGATGACAAACTTACTTAAATCTTTACCAGCACGCTGCTGGTTTATATCACTGGGGCTTTTTCTGGCGACTTTGGCTGCGGCTCATTTCTTTCCATCAGAAATATTAACGGCATCTGCCAAGTTAGCGGCTTTGCCATTTCTGTTCTGCACCGTCGTTTTTTTCAGCTACTTGGGATTCAAAGCAACTGCTAGTCCTATCGGCCTTATAACCATCACCACTATGTTTTTAGCAATCGCATATTGGCAAGCGAGTTGGGCAATTTTATGTGTCGGTTTAGCTTTCTTAGGCTTAAGCGGACTAATCCATTTATTTCAAAGACAACTGAAAGATACCGGGCGAGAACTAAGCCTGAGCGAAAAAAAATATTGGTACTGGGTAAACGAATTTGCAGACGGTCGCTCATCTATCCTCCCCAAAAGGCCAAAAAAATAGCCAGCCCATCACAAGCTGGCTACCTTCTGTTTTTAGTTCCTTCCTGAAGCCTGGTTATAGGCCCTAATATCGATCAAGTTGTTCTGAGCATAATCTCCCGCAAGGGATGCATTTGAGATCACTGCAATCTGCTTATCCACAAATGCTTTATCTTCTTCGGACACACTGTCGGGGATGTAAGCACCGCTCTCATCTTTTTGACGATACTCATTTAGCATTTGCTCCCTTAGACCAAGCATTTCAGGCGACCAACTCGATGAATCTTCAGAGTTGAAAACGCGCCCCGCCAAACCTTCATTGAAAGCTTGAGCGAACACTTGACTTTGAATCGGGGTCAATCCCATTCTCTGCCCTTCGCTGTATGCTTCCTGTTTAAAATCATCGGCATACTGTTCTAAGAACTCACCATATCGATTGTTAACTGCCGCACCGAATGCCCCAGCCAACATGGCTTCAGACTTAGTACCCCAGTTTACTTCGGAGGCATACTGCGAACTCGATCCACTGAATGCATCATTAAACGCCGTCAATGGATTTTCCAAAGAGGTTCCGGCGTCAACGGCTGCTTTTAAGCCATCCCAGGTTGATTTACTGGCCACCGTTGCATTGTGCAAGAAACCTCGTGAGCCAGGATCTTCAAGCGCTTGTTCTTTGTAACTCTCATAGTCTTCGCCAAAGTGATTCAAGGTATGCAGTGCTGCATCAGTATGCTTGCCACTGAAATCACCAATAGCACTGGCGCTGTTGAAGAACATTTCAGCACCAGAAACTCCGCTATCATCAGCCATAATGCGTGCTCGCCACTGAGACCCAGCTTCACTGTTTAGTCCAGATTGATAGGTACTTGTGTCAGAAACTACGGCCTGTTGGGCTTGTTGTTGATGCGCATTTAGTTGTCCATCAACACCAGACAAATTAGTTTGGTAAGCTGATTGAGCTGCGTTGAACTGAGTTTGAACAGTTGCAGCATCCTCGTAGCCGCCCAATACACCCGATTCCACTTGGCTTTGAGTGCCACCAAAAGTAGGTGCAGCTGATGACAAGCCTTCATTAGAGCGCGGTTGAATTGATCGTAAATCGGCTCCGGTAGCCATGGCCATAACAGTCATTGCTGCTTGATAATCATTGTCGCGTTCAGCGGGCGTCGATGAGTTGCTATAGGTTAAAGACTCCATAGCTGCGGCCACATACGCCTGATTATCATCAGGTAGCAAGCGCTGATACATTGGAAGGTTTTCACGTAATCGGTTACCTGCTTCAACATGCTGGTTCATATAGCGACCTAAATAATCCATGACATCAGGATTATCCGCTGCTAATCGAGTTAACGTTGCACCATCCGTGTTCCTTTGTCCTGATAGACTGTAGCTGGCCTGATCAAGCTCACTAAAGCGGTTTGATGCCGTGATAACGTCTTGTGCTGAACTCTGAAGTGACTGATAGTCTTGGTTAGACAACGACATTTCAACGCCAGAACGTCTTGAATCTGAAAGGTCCTTAACCATGGCATCGCGAAACTCAGCACGTCGTGAATCACTCGATGCCAAGCTTTGCATCTCCCCAGTGAGCGTATTTGCGGTCGTAGATCGAGAACTGCCTTCTGACGACTCAACTTGGCCACTAAAGTTTCCACCTAAATCCAAGCCTGCTCGTAACCGTGATATCTTTGGCACTCTTGATGATTCAGGCTTATCCACTCCTGGTAGGTTGCCTTGTGGGGAGTCATTCCCCCCTGTACCAAGTAATCTTCCCAAGAACCCTTTATCTGCTACTTCTTTATCACCGGTATTTGTAATGGTTCCATCTCCACCGACCCTAAGGCCTCCCGATAACACGCCCGATACCAAGCCACGTACAGCATCTTTTTTATCGTCTCCAAAACCATACCGAGTTTGCAGGTCATCAGTAACCTGATTAACAACGGCGCTAGATGCGGAATTAGAAGAACCGATCTGACGTCCAACCGAAGAAAGGTTGTCGTAACTTAGCTTTTCACCAAAAGTTCGACTCATGGTATTGCCAACTTGACGGCTAAAGGCTTGAGTTGCCTGAGTCATGGATTCTTTTGCAGAACCGACCATTGAACCCACCGCATTTCCGACAGAGAAACTGCTTAGTAGGTTTGACGCGCCGGTCATAGCAGAACCTGTGAGGGCTGAATTTTGGAACATTGACTGTGATTGCATCACCGGGGCATTTTTCGCGACATCTGGACTTGCCATCTTTTCATCAATGGCATCACCGTTTTGAAGACGTCCAGCCAAGTGGGTAGCGGTTATTGCTGAGCCATACACGAGCATGAGCGAAATCGCCGGAACACTCGACGCCAACATGCCGCCAGTAGCTATCCAGGTTTGCAGCACTGAATCCATCTGCATCATCCCAGCAAAAGATGGCACTTCTGTACCTGCAAAGGCATCAAGAGCCGACATTTTCCCAGCAACAGTTAAATGGATATATAGGTTAATAATGGCCATGACAGGCATCCAAAGTTGAATCCAAAGCAGGATTAACAAGTACTTCCCGGCCATTCGCATCCCGATTTGGCCAAGGGCAATCACAAAGGCCATCAATGGGGTGATGGCGTAAATGAACCCCTCAAAAAACGTCATCATCGGACGTACGATACTTTGGAACAGGGTCTGCTCCGCCGCCCATTGTGTATTGCGCTGCTCAATCGCTTGGTTAACCATCACGGCTGCGGTGAAAGCTTGATCATCCATATACTTGCCTGTCACGCTTTGCTCATAAATAGGCAAAAGCACTGACGCGGTCATGTACTCTTGGGTGTTAACCGAAGCTAAACCAAGGTTATTCAGTGCATTTCGGATCACGTCATCAGTGTCCGTTGCAGACGAAGTCCCCAATGAGGCTGACAGAACCTGTTTAAGCCTTGGAATGAAGGTTGATTCTGTCATGAGTTTCAGCTGACTATAAGCATCGGTGCAGTCCAAATCGCTACTGCTACCACTGAGCATGATGCGCGTGCCATAAATGCGCGAATCAAACCTAATCGCAGTCATCGGGTTGGGGTCACTCAGCACCTGATCGAGGTTCTTTTGTCCAATGTCGATACCAATCAAGGTGCACTCTTTGATGTAGTTAAGCCACGATTGCTCGATGTCCGAACCGGCGACACGATTTGCATCACCCAAACCAGAGCGATCCATCACCTGTTTTCTCACTTTAATCAGTGACTGTAAACTGGATGCAAAGCCGTATTCCGTCATGGCGGGAGTTGAGAAGGCGGTTTCAAACAATCGCGTGATTTGAAAGCCAACAGTCGAAATCGTACTGCCTGCGGCAGCAACACCGATGGGCACATTATCAACCACTCGAACTTGTCCCGTGTACGCATCCTCAATGCTCACGCGGGTACTGGGTCCAAACATGGTTGCAAAGACTAGCCATGAGACTAAAACGTGTTGAAAGTTAATCCCACGACCACCTTGTATTAAGGCCTGAACAGAGACCATCAATACTCCAATGAGTAAGCCAATGCGAACCATTGAAGTAAAGTCGCCTGTACCAGTGATCATCGCGACAGCGTTCAAGACCTGCTCTAAAAAAGCCGAATCCCCGATGGAATAGATTTCCCACATTATCTATTCCCCCAGTGCCGTAGATTTAACGGTGTAATAACGCTGCTTGCGAATGGTCTGAATCACCTGATTAAAATGCGCCAGCAATTCTTGCTCTGAACCGTATCTTCGCTGTAACGCGGCGTATTCCTCATTGATTTGGCGACGTGCACGTTCAAGGTCTTCAGTTAACAACTTCGCATAGGCATGATCTTCTACACCAGAGGTGCTTCTAGCTGCATTGAGCATGTCTTCAACCAATGCTCGGGCCATCTCAACAGCAATAAATGGCGCCGCTCGTGAAGCAAACGACCTAGCAGCCCCTTCATTTAATGCAGAAAGTGTTCGAATCATGCCGCCAATGCTCGCAGGAGCCGATGTCATAAAAGCCTTTTCGGTGGTGCTAGCAGCTCCTGTATTTCGAGCAAACTTAAAAATAATGCCGTTACTGGAACCTGTACCAAGAAGTAAATTTTCTACTTGGGTTGATAACCCCGTCAGGGTCACGTTAGTGATTGTCGGATTCAGACAGCCGTCTTGTGTCACTGTGTCACATCGGTACATAGCGACGTTACCGCCGTGAATTAGATGCTCAATAGTCACTGTATTGCCATTCAGTCTGGTCAGTTTCGGGGCTTTACCTTGGCCATCAGCGGCATTAGCTAGATCACCAACGATGATCGAACCCGTCACCGACATAACTGCTTCAAGAAAACGGTCATCCCCCGATGCAAACCAGCTTGATGCCGAATGACGTTTCAGTGCTCGCCAAACCAAGTTACCTTTAATCGTTCTGTTTACATCAGATGCCGCGACACTCGAAGCGTTCTCATATGGGTTCTTACCATTGGACTCACTCCAACTGGTAAAAATGTCCCCAGCCCCTTTAAGTGAGCTCAACATGCTGGCTTCTGTTTGCCCCTTTTTACCAAAAGCAGCCAGGGTATCGTTCACGACTCCCTGAGCCATTTGACAGGAATTACCAAAATACTCGTTCAACTGCTGGATTTTCTTTTGCAGTGTCTCCATGTGCTGGGAGCATTTCTCACACATAGCACTGAGCGCCAATTGGAATGCATACCCCTTGGCGTTTGCAGCAACAGAGCGAAGTAATTGAACAAACTGATCCGCGTTAACAAATGACAAACTTCCCGCGAACATATCAATGCCGCCACAACCGGCTTGGAATGACGGTGGCACCATAGAGACGAGGTTCTCGTTCATGATCCTGTTACGAACAACAACGCTTCCTCCAGATATAACGCCACGCCGCTGACTCTCGAATACACCAGGCGCAGTGGTGTTGGTCATTGAACCAAACAACTGGTTCATCTCCTGTTGCAAGCTTGCTTGGCTCATAGATGAAAAACCAATCGCACAGGCGATTAGCGATACTCGAAATACTTTTTTCATTGTTATAACCCTCCTTGTACACGCAGATAGCGAACAAGGAACTCAGGGTCCTGTAATATCTTTTCGTTAAGCTCTTGGGCTGACATCGCGAGTGACACGCCGGGTTGAACAGGTCTGGTGGCATAGTAAGTTTGATCGTCAATCCAACCGGCTTGATGGGCTGCGAGAATGATTCGATTATTGAGCTCATCAAGGCTCATTGCTCCTTGTCCAATCGGAGTAATAACGTTAGGCGGGTCAACTAAGAACACGGCAGGGACAGTCGTAACGGACAAGGATTGTGCTTGTCCTGAATCGACTTTGTAATTGGGAAACTCTCCACCGGGTAAAGGCAAGCCATCGACAGCAATAGCAAACACCTCGAACCCATAGTTCAAGGCCATAGATTCGATGATAGGCGCTTGAGCATGGCAATAAGGGCAATCCGAACGATAGAAAAAGAACAAACCAGCCCGCTTCGCTACTTCACCTAAAGCTACATCACGTTGAGCGCCAGCTTCTCGATCCATCCGATTGGCAGCATAGGTCGCCAAGGGTCTGCGACTGATTTCATCCAAAACAGGATCGCCCATGACCACCTGCTGACTAACATCAGCAAATAGTGAGCCTTTATCCATCATAACGCGCTGAAGATACAGATAGGCTCTGACGTTTTCAGTCGTTGGTTCATCAATTGCCTTGTCCATAAACGATTGCATATGCTCTCGGAACCATGCGGCACTGAAGGGCTTTAGTTCGCTCTGACTGGACTCCACGACACCAGATTCCGGCTCTATCAGCTCATCAGGCTGTTCAGGTTCAGGAATGACCTGATACCAAAACCAGCCTTCCTGACCACGTTGATAGAATGGCCCATCACTGGCATGGGCGGGCAGGATGAAAAGAAAGAAAATAATGATTGGGATGGTCACCCATAGGATGAACCAAGGTAACAAAGGCGTTCTCATTGTCAGCTCCAGAAATTTCACAGAGCTAACATGCTAAAGATCCCCGTAAGAGCGATTGGCCAGATAGATGAAGGAATCGTGTGTGTTTCTGACTATAGGGAACTGTCAACCCAACTCAGCTGACTTGTCACTATCTCGATAATGCCTATGATATAAAACTGATACCCAACTCAATAAACAATCTCGACTTCAAAAAAATGACATTTCGTTGAACAATGGCCTTTCTCCACAAAAAACGTCACCGATTAAAAACCTTAGAATAAAGGGCATTAATAAAAATGCTGCACTGCTCTTTCATTTTCCTATTAAAATCAATATACGTATCTTCAGGGATTTTTAGAAAAAGCACATGGAACGGTATCTCTTGTCCTTGCTGGTGAATAATATCTGAAATCACACCCTGTGTTTTTTCAAGGTTAAGTGAAGCCCATCGTTCTTCTGATATAGGGTAAATAAATCCACATCCCTTGATTGCGGCAACATTTCCATACTGCCCTATGTAAGTATGTAGCTGAAAAAGATCTTCACGCTTCACCCCAAATTGTGAATCAAATGCTTTATACTTCACATCAAATACGAATAAACTCTCATCGATTTCTATAACAAGATCAGGTTCAAGTTTTCTCATATAACCACTGAGAGCACCAGATGCTATTTGCTGACGTTGCTCGAACTTACCTAGCAGGCGTAGCCCATCTCGCTTGATGAGCTTACGAATGAAATATTCAAACAACATCGAAATATCGAAAAAGAAAGCACTCGAATCCTGCTGCGAATCAAAATCAGAGCCCTTCCGGTCAATGACTTGCTTAGATAAGTCAATGAGCACGTTATAATCATTGTAGAAAGGGTTGGTGAAATGAGAAGTCCTCAAAATTTCTTGCTGTGACCTTTTAGTCCCCTGATTGGCAGTCAGAAATGCACTATAGATATTTCGTGTTTGGTGACAAAATGAGTAATGTGCGACTGCTTCATAAGCTTTTATAAATAGTGAAGTTGCAGGGCTGTCGTAGCTGTGCTCTCGGTACGAGCATAAATATTTTCCAGATGATTTATTCTGGAAATAATCTGTAGCATTTATAGTTCCCCTTACGCGGGAAATACGATCATTTCTTGTAATATAAGTCTTTGGCAAGCCCAGGCGGTATGCTCTCTTAAACTTAATGTTCCATAGATATGCTAAAAGCCACTCGTAACCGTCTGCGTGACTTTCTCCTCCAATGTTTTCTAATTCGAGAAATCCATCGGCATCTGCAATGATGTATTGAAGGAAAGCATCACCAAAACGTGAGCTGATCTTCAGAGAGTAATCTCCTCGCTTAACAAATCCGATTAGATTGCCCGTGTCGAGATTAAAATTTCTGGCATCCGTACCAGAGACACCGATGAAACCGCCATCTGTATTGTGTTCGTAATCTTCATCATTGAAGAGTATTAAAGCATCGGAAATATTATCATTCAGCGTTTTTTCGACATCACGAGATACCGAATTCAAAAAGTGCCAAATTGCAGACTCGTCGTTATGAGGATAGGTCCATTGTCCTTTTGATTTGGCACTAAGGGTTATCGACTTTCCTAAACGTCTATTTGTCAAAATGCCTTCGCTGACAAAATAGGACTGGTTATCGACCAGTGTGCCGTTCTTAATGATATCGAAAAGCCACACAGTTTAAACCCCAAATGCCTTTCCGAAGGAGCTAATCAGTTCAGTCTCCTTACCTGTTCCACGAAGATACTCCTGTAATAACGGACGAATACAATCATCCCATACACGCTCTCGTACCTCCGAAACTGTAAGGCTGGTTGCATACTTCAAGTCCATCAAATAGGCATGACCAATTTGGTAATCATTACCAAGCAAAGGTTCTTTAGCTATCAATTCATTCAAGCGTTCAAGGTTATCCACCAAGGGCAGCCAAGCTTTGCAAAATTGGTTCAAATGGTATTTCAATAGCGCCATATCAGGCACCACTTCTTCCCAACGGAATCTTCGACGCAAAGCGAAGTCAAAACTTTCGACACTTCTGTCTATCGTGTTCATCGTTCCAATAAGATAGATGTTTGTTGGAATGAAGAACAAATACCCTTGTGCGTCCTTAAGCATACCAGTATGTTCATTGTTCAGATTGGAATATTGGGTTTTAACGCAACCTCTAGTGCCTCGGTATTCCAGACAGTACATTAACTCACCAAAAACGCGAGACAACTCAGCTCGGTTTACCTCATCTATTATAAAGAAAAATGGTGGTACTGCTTCCGATACAAGCTTGGATATATCTGATATTTCGAAAATATCCTGCCAATGCTCGCCTGATAACTTTTCTCTAAACGGGAGAAGTTCCTTGATAGTAAGAGACTCCCACTTCTGAGTAAGTCCAAGCCCATATACATCGATTTCCCACTTACCAGCGCTTCGGCAAAACTCTTTAAAAACACCATTTTGCAACGTTAATTGAGAGTTCCCATCACTGTCCAAAACAGGACGTAGCCCTTCCATAAAGTCTTCATAACTGAAAGAAGGATGAAATTGAACCAACTCAATCTGACTTGCATGTGTGAGACGGCTGTAGGGAGCAAATTCCTCTTTCCAGATGTCAAACAAGAGCGAAGTTTGTAGGCGAGCTTGATAAGTTTTCCCTGTCCCCGGCGCACCGTATTTAACAATCTGCTTCTTTAAACTGAATGGGTTTGACAAATTCTCGTAAAGCACCCAAACAAACTGACTAAGATAAAACTCATCAGTTTTACCTTCCCGAAGCTCATTATCAAACTCGCTTTTGATGCTCTTTAATAGAAAAATGTTTTTAGCAAACCAACTTTGATTTTCTTCTGCTGGGTATGCTGGAATTATTCCTTCGCGTATAAGCCAACTAAAAACCTGATTAAATTTACCGGAATCAACCGTTGTGGAGACTTCGAGCGTACAAGCTGCTGCCACTCGATTAACGAGAACAGGGTTGTTGGATTTACCTTGGTTAGACCACGAATCAGAAAAAATCGTGAAGTTTTCACTGTTTGGAATCAATATAAATTTTTCTAATGCGGATATGAAATTCTTGTTTTTAATGAATGACTGGAAGTTGTCATTGCTCAACACTGACTGTCCGCGAGAAGCGATACCGTTGCTCTTCTCATAGATTAACTGCTTCAGAAAGGCTTCATCATTTTGAGACAAGCCTTCTCCAGATGTGATTCGCTCACGGATTTGAGCGACCTGACTGTAAAAGTCACGATAGGCTTTGTGCCATCCATTGACTTCATGCTTCCTGTTCTCAATAAGATATTTATATAGGTTTTTCAGTCTACTTTTCATTTATTCCCTTGTTACTGGATTATCGAACACACATCTTGAATTCATTTTGCGCTTTTGTGAGAGACTCATTTAGCCTGAAAACAGTAACCAAAGTCTTCATTGCTCCTGACGGAACGACCACAAAATGCAAATCACTGTTACTGTGCCGCCAAATATCAGCTTTGTTACTATATTTTTGGTTCTTATGAAGAGCTACCTTTTCAGGCAAAATTGCTTTTGTCAATGATGAGCTAAATAACCTTGAAGTCAAAGCCTTCCAAGGATGCTTAGGTGCACCGTCTGAAAGCCGTTCCACAAACCGTTCCAGTGCATGACGAGTCACCACAACAGGTCCAATGTTCGGAACATTGATTAGCTCATCGATTTCTCTGACGGTAGCATTATCGACGCTGTATTCCTCGAAGGGATATGAGAGCCAATCGTCACGCTTTTCTACCGATATCTGTGCTTCTTGGTAACGGGTGAGCAAGAACCTAGTCAGGCTGTAAAGTGAATGCTGAGTTGAGCGTTGTTTCTGTAACTTTTTGATGGCTCCTTTACTGACCCGGATTTGAAGCCCATTACCGCTTCGGTTACTCCCCATCACCTCTTTCACTGACAGTAGGTGATGAATAGCATAAAGCTCAGCTGCAATTGCCTTTTGCTGCTCAGTTAGCTTGTCGTATTGCTCACCTAAATCGACCTTTAGCTCACCACCTCTTCGAAGGCCGGTCTTCCAGTAAACCGTAAACTCACCATCAATCTGCTTTGTTAACAGGGTTAATACCATCATGTTTGTTCTCCTATTGGTTATCTATTTTTCATTCTCCATGTTTTTTCAAATATGCAAGGCGCAAAAAAAGGGGCCGAAGCCCCTTGGATTAGATATGAACTTTAGGAAAGCCCATGGCACCGTAAACATTCAGCACATCATTCCAATCCCAACTTTTCACGCCAAGTGACGTTGGTATCGGAGGGATCAGGACTTGTGTCAGAATGCCTTTTTGCCAGGCTTTTTTCTTGAGTTCATTCGCTGCATTCAGGCTGGTCTCAGAGAGATCGTGATCTGCCCAGATGTACAGCATTTTCACATTACTTGGTGGTTCAAACCTAGCCAGTAGCGTTGCATTCACAACCGACCAACATGTTTGTCCCGTAGCTCTGGTAACCGCTAAAGCTGTTTCGATGCCTTCAGAAACACCTAGTACTTCACCAGGCTCACCTATCGGAATGGCACCACCTGTGATTGTTCTGTCACTTGGTATCGGCATCATCTTTTTAGGCTTTTCAACCGGCGCTTTGAATCCATCTTTACTTAGGTAGATCCGATGGAACGTGGCCGAACGCCCTTGCTGAGTAACGATTTTACCTAGCAGTGCTGGGTAGCTATCGATAAACTGGCCATCTTCATCATGGTAAGGCAAGTTTGGATGAAACCTCAGCACCGAATCCCATTCAGGACGAAGCCGGATAACAATGCCACGACGATGCATGTAGTTCCAAACTGGTTGCGCACGAGTATCTGCAAGAGAAAACGTTTCTCCCCAGGTTTGATTCAAGCGATAGATAATCGCTTTGTCCTCTTCCTGCTTTTTAGCCTTCCAATCAACAGCGTTACTCGGTATTGGCCGAGTAGGCGCTTGTATTTGTCCGGGTTGAATACCTAGAACTTGGCCGATTGCTTCAATAGACTGAGCAAAGTTCCATCCATTAATCCAAGACAACAGTTCAAAGCCATCATGAAAGATACCGCAGGTGTTACAAACGCCACCTCCGGTATATTCAGCATCTTTGAATAGCCTAAAGCCATCACGACCGCCATGAACAGGACACGCCACATGACGGCCTTTTCGAGCAATGGCGGCATCAAGTTCTGGCACCAATGCCGCTAATACTTGAAGCCATTGGCCATTAAGATATGGCCTTACTGTTTCAATTTGTAAAGGTAACGCCATATAACCTCCTTAAGTTAAAAGCCGACTCCTACCACTGGTGGTAAAAGTCAGCTTGGGTCCTGCATTGAGCCGTTTGGTTAATGCAGGAACGTTAGTCAAGCTGGATACCATGTCGTCTTAATAGCCACATGATGGAATCACGAAGCACATCAGGATCGACAACCGCAGCCATTGCGCAAACACGAAAGCAAAATGGCGCTAATTCGTCATTTTGAATCCACGACAACACATCCTTGCGCAACCGAGTGCTGACACGACCGTCCAGCAATACTCGGATCGCATCCAATAGAATGCCTTCGCGTAACTGCCAGATTTCCGTGTCAGACCAAGTGACTGGGGCATCATCAAACTCAAATAGAAATTCGAGCTGTGATGACGTGTGTTGATGGGACTGCTTTTGTGATGTAGGAGAATGGGCAATGCGCCCATTCATTAAAGATAACCGCGTTCGGCAAGCGAAACGCAGCCCTCGGATGCGACCACAACATGGTCAAGCGTTCGAATATCAACAAGTGACAAGGCGTCACGGAGTCGATGAGTGATGCGTTTATCAGCTTCACTGGGGTCAGGGTCACCCGATGGATGGTTATGAACCAGTATCACTGCTGCCGCATTAAGCTCTAGCGCACGCTTTGTTACTTCCCTTGGATACACGCTCGCCGCATCTAAAGTGCCTTTGAACAGCTCTTCAAATCGAATGACGCGATGCTTTGTATCAAGAAACAGCACACCAAAAACCTCGTGCTCATACTCGTGCATCAGTGTTTGCAGGTATGAGAACGCCGACGATGGCTGTTCAATTTTTCGACCTTTACTCAATCGACCACGGGCAAGCTTAAGCGCCATATCTAAAATATCCGCTTCAGTCACTTGCTCAGGAACGATGTAAGTACCGGCTTCTTCGCCAGCTAAGAACTTTCTGTTTTTCATAGGAGTCTCCAAAAAAAAGCGGAGACGAACCCATGCCCTGACGGAGACGGAATCGTCCCCGCAGGGTGGTAAAATTGATGTGGTTACTGAATTAACAGTTGTTGTGTTACTTCGAATAACTCACGCTTTAGATCTTTGACGTCATTAATCACAATGCTTTGAGGAAAGAATTTCTCAACACTGCGTGTTTGAATCCCTATTCCCAGCAGCTCAAAGCCACTGCTTCTGCACCGGTCAACAATGTCATGCGTGGCAGTCCAATCATCTGGGTCACCATCCGTTAGCACTATCATTAGCTTTCGCTTCTGTTTTTGCGCTAACAAACTGTTTGCCGCAAACCACATCGCTTGCGCCATAGGCGTACAACCTCGTGGTTTTTGGTCAAAACAGGCGGCCCGATGTCGAACCGATTGCTTGGGCAATAACGCGATAGAAACTTCCTGATGAATACCAGGAAAATAACTGACCGCAGGTACAACACCCGGTATGCCTTCCAATGCCATGGCCAAAGCCAAAGCGGCTTCATTGGCAACATGAAAGTACTTTCGATTACCTTCTCCAATGGGTTTACCCATTGAACCCGATATATCGACCAGCAAGTGCACCGCAGCATTAGGCGCAATGCGAGGTTGCCTTTGAATAAACAATCTCGACTCACCTGCTTGTGAAGCGGCAAGACGATGGGTTGCAACTCGAAGACCGTGCCTCTTGGCATGATTCCGATTGTCCTGACTGGACTGAACCATACCTCTAAGTCGGGCTCGAATTTGAGCGGACTCAGACGCCGACAAGGTCAAGATGGCCTCGTCACCCAACATAGCTTGCTCTGCTTGGGGTAAACTGAGTGGAGTGACGCCCTGATGTCCTTCAGCTTGTTCCGACAACACTTCTGCCACTTGTGCAAAGGTATCGGGTTCAAACTGAGCGGCACTGGCCTCTAGGGCTTGTCGCAAATTGTCAGCTTGATCTGAATCACCTGTTTCAGCAACATCCCCCGTTGCAGACGAGTCTGTTTCTGGGGTTTGACTATCACTACTGTTATTGCTGTCATTACTCGCATCCTGTCCAATGTCATCACCGCCATCAGCATCAGACTCATCCTGTGGTGGACGAGATTCTTCTTCCAACATGGCAACGATGGCATCGACAAGTTTCAGCACTTCACCTGTAGTTGCCAGGCTAGGCACTGCCGTCAGCATGGCGCTTAACCGGCTCATTGCTGCGGCAGGAAAGAGTTGTCTCACTCTTTCATCAACCGCTTGGTATAATGGCGTCAGCGCTTTCTGCCCCAGATAGTGGCATCTCAAGCGAAACAACAACCAGGCTTGCAAGTTAGATGCAGGCTCAAGCTGTTCAGGTACACACATTTGCTGAGTGTCTACCATGTACTTAATCACTTGCGAAATACTGCGCCGGGTTCCGGGGTAATCCTTTGCCAATTCGTTTTCAATGCGAACGTCCTCAATGATATTGAGAAGTGCCTTACGGATCGGTTTGGACGACGCCTTCTGCACCATGTCAAAATTGGTATGCCGAATATGCGCCGCTTCATGAGCCAGATAACCCCAAGCTATCTGTTGATAGTGTGGGTCGTCTGGGTTTGCTGTTGGGATCACAATCCGCTCACCATCGGTAAACGCATCTTGTCCTTGAATAAGCACCTTCACACCAAACTTTTCGCCATAAGCGGCGGCAACGATTGGCAGTGCATTTTTTAATGGATGATTCATGGGAGTCTCCTAATCATTAGGGGGAATACTCCCTCAGCGGGAGCGTTTCCCCGCTGGGAATATGGATGTTTAAACCTGTGCTTTTAGCTTATCCAGGTCGTATTTTTGACCTAACCAAGCCACCAATTGAGCTGGACTCTCGTGCTGCTCAAATGACGTTTTAAGCTGGTCTAAACTCAGGATGTCATCCAATGTCAGACCGTACTGATCTTGTAACTGAGTAGACACCTCGTGTTGATATTGCAGCCAGGCCCGCTCAAAAGCGGTTTGCTGCAATGCCATGTTTGGAACAAACACCATGGCCGTTACCCAAGCTCCTTGTGCGTCCGCATCTGCGATCAGCACAGGGTTCTTTGGGATCACGACACTATGTGTTGAGTACGACCGTTGTACTAACGTTCGACAACACGCCACTTCTGGTATCGATTCACTTTCAACCGCATCAGTCACACCACGAAAATGTGCTTCAAACTGCTTCAGTTGGCTGGGGTTATGGATGGTTGATTGCATAATTTCCTCTTACATAGTTCAGAGGACATGCGCCCTTCAGGGCAACATGCCCTCAAGGACGTTAAAAATAAAATGAGTTTGGTACAGTCGAACCAAGGTTTGGTCTGACGGTTGGTTGTGGTATTGCACGTAAGTTATCTGGCTGAGCAGATACTGGCTGTGCGGGTTTAGGTTCAGGTTTGGGCATCAGTTGTCTGATATCCAATTGACCTTCACCGTGCATTCTCATCTTGTCTGGATCAGACAAAATTAAAATGGTCGCCATCAGTTCGTGATAGAGATTGTCTGTCACAGGGCCGGTCTTCGGCAGACGAACAAATAAATTGTCCATCGCTTCGACCATCGGCTGGACTCGATGATCCAGGAATGACAAACCATCCAACTTGTCTCTTAACCGCTTCAGAGGATTAAGGGCTCGCTGGCTGATTTGATTCTTACCTGCAACGGAACGCTCAAACAGTTCATTGGCATCACGAGCCACCTCCCTAAAGAGGGTGTGTCCCATGCCATTGACCTTGTCATCTAAGCCACCAGCTTGTTCAACCGGTTGCATTCGATAGATGGCATAATCGAACTGAAGCCGTTGTTCCACATCTTCAATGGGTGACAGCGCACGCCGGATTGCATCTGCAAATTCCGGGTGCTTTGCAACCCAGTCAAACGTCACCTGATCATAGTTGTCCAAGAACAACTGCTTGCACTGCGCAAACTCCTGACCGATCCGGTCAAGCTCTGGAACAATCTGATCAATTCGGTCCTCAGGGACGGCATAGCCACCTAAAAACCGCACACCGACTTGCTCACACAAGCGCTGCGCTTCTTTCTTAAGCCTTTCAAAGTTCGCCAATGCCTCAGGGTCGCAAATTTTTTTACTCCCTAAACTGGCAACATCCTTCGGTGGAAGTTGGCTGCCATTGGCTAGTCTGAAATCTTCAGGCCTTAGTTTTTTTCTACCGCTCCAGATGGAACAGTCGATGTGACAAATCAAAAGTTTGTCGAGGGTTTGAATACTCATAGTGCATCCTCATGCGAGATGGGGACGCACCACTCCCAACAGGAGCAATGGCCCCCGTTTGGGTGGTAGTCGTTGACGCGCTAATGGCAACATCACTATCAGAAATAGTAATTTTGCGAATCAGGCGACGATTGGTTGAGATCGATTTTCACAGGCATTAAGTCCAGTGCTTCAGCTATCGGGCGAACCCGCTCTAAATCACTGCCTAGCAACCGCAATACATCTTTTTCCAACTTCAGTTGGTCGGATACTTCTATCCCTTCAGGACTCGCTACTGTGAGCGAACACAGAGGTGGTAATTGACGCTTAAAGGCCAGTAACAGCAACAATGGCCACGGGCCATCATCAGTGTTAACAATGCCAGCGCCTTCACCCGACACAATGCTGATTTGATTGGTACTAGGTAATGCGCTTTTGCAAAACCCTAATGACCATTCTCCAATCCTGACCTGGTTATCATCAAAAACAGCCAAGCCATAGGCTTCAAGCAGCTTTGCCATATCGAACAACGCTTTTTGCGCCAGCGAGATTTGGCCATTGACGTCCTTGCGAGTACGAAACTCCCAACTGACGTTATTGGCGCACGCGACGCTATCTAGCGCATTTGAGAGTTCAAATGGCCGCCCTTGATGATCAATGCCGACTTGTCCAACAAATAGATAACCCTTGTTGATTTTCTCATTGATTCGTCGGTCTGCTTCAGCCTTAGGATCAGTCGAGTCAATCAATCGCTGCTGCGACAATTGACCGGCTTTTCCAAACCGAACTTCAACCTCCTGGGTATCTGATCCAACGTAAATGGCCCATTCTTTGGCTGTCCCATCAGAATGACTGTAACGGTAAAGAGCAAAGCACTTTTCCATCATCAATCCTCCCAGTGGTCACCGAAGACATCAGCGGCAATACGGTGAATGGCTTCACGTTGCTCCAACTCAGCACGAGCCGTCAAAGACCGAACCAGTGCATACTCCACTGCGTTAGGAGCGCCTTTAAAAGCAAGTGTTAGCTTTGCCCAGCGCACCAAGGTCCGAGTGGACATGGTGATACTAAGCTCAGCACCGCCATCCGCGCCCCCAATAAAAAGACGGCGAATGTCACCAGCCACTTTCACCATTTTTTGGCGGAAGACTTCTGGTAAGCCCGGCGCAACGTTCTCCAGAATGGCTTCCTCTACAGAAGGCTCTGCATAGGTCGCTTCGATGATTCTAAAGCGATCAAGAAAAGCCAAATTCTGTTGAAGCACACCTTGATACAAGCCCGTCTGGTCACCGCTGCCCGCACTGTTGCCGGTTGCGATAAAACGAAACTTGTTATGTGGCATGATGATCTCACCGCCATTTTGTGCGATGACCAACGGGGCACCTTCCAAAATGTCATTGAGTCCAGCCAGTTCAGCAGGCTCAGCAAGATCCATTTCATTAATGATCAGCAAATGGCCATGCTTTACAGCCAGTGCCAGCGGTCCATACACAAAGGTCATGTTGCCATTAACCAGCGTGTGGTGACCGATAAGATCGGACAACTCCAATCGACCGTGCGCAGTAATTTGCTGAACAGGCCAATTCAATCGAGAAGCAACTTGGCAAATTAGCGAGGTCTTACCGCATCCAGTGGGGCCAGTAATATATAAACCGTCACCGTCTGGGTTAGACAAGAACGCCAATACGTCACGTAAGTCTTCTTTTCTAAAAACATACTCGTCCTTGCGAACGGGAATGTTTGGATGGGTAGTGTCGGCACCAAATCCTTCCAGAACGAAAGCATCAGGAGCCGGGACATTAAACGCTTGATTCACTTGAACCAAAAATGGGGATTGTTCAGTCATGGTAAACCTCATCAGTTTTGACGAGGCCCCATGCCCCAACAGGGAATGAAGTCCCCGTCGGGTGGAGTGTTGATTGTGGTATGGCTGTGTATATAAGAGTTCAGCTCGCTCTATCATTCGTACCCAGCATTGGCTACGAGTGAAACTGCTTTCTGATGCACTCGATGTAAGCGCATGAGAAAGGAGCCGAAATCGGCTCCAAGTGAACGTTAAAAATAAAATGAGCTCGGCGAGTCACCTGGCAGAACCAAGTTCTCTTGCTCAAGGCTGATTTTGATTGGTGTTTCAACGGGCTGATCTGGCTTATTGGTGCTGATGCGCAACCGCTCTTGTGGCGCTTTTCGGTAAGCGGCTAAAACCTGTTCATCCAGCTCGCCTAATTTATCGGTGGCCAATTGCTTATAGTCCACCGCACCTGCCATCATGTAGCGGCTGAGTTTGACCCCAGCATAGTCGGCATGAGCGTAGTTACCCATCATAGCGACCAATTTCGACTGAGCATCTCGCATTTCCTCTTTCAAAGATTTAATGTGGTTTTCCAGTCGGACCACTTCGGCGTGTGCTGAGCAATACTGTCGAGACAGCGATGTCCAACGGTATTGGGCTTCACCCTTGGGAACAAAACAATCTTGCTCAGGGCATTTTGGCGGTTCTTTTTTAGTTTGAACTAACTCCCAAAACTGAAGCGCCGTTTCTTGCAACTCAGTTAAGAACGCCGCGTCTCGTTGTATTTCAAACTCAATCAGTTGATCCTCAAAATAGAATACCAACCAACCACGCGTGCTATTGGCGACCAGTATTTGATGCTGTACTTGTACCCAATACAACTGGTACGCCTCGCTTTGTTCTCGGTGAGCTTGCACATCCTCAAAAACTGACTGGCAAGGACATTTCAGTTCAACGGGTTCGCCCGCATCGTTGATGCCATCAAAGCTGGCTCGAAAGATTGCGTTATGATCGGCTTCTGCACATAACGGCAGAAGAAAGTCATTATGCGCATTCTCAAATGCTCGCCTTGCTTGAGGCTCCAACCTTATACCGCGAAGCACATTTGGATTATTCGACAGGTCTTCCGGTAATACGAATCCAGTTTTTTCTGCCCATAATCGCCAAGGTGTTTTGTAGGGTGAACGCCCCATAATAATTGGGGCTTCAGATGCCGTAACCCCTGCAATGCGCCACTGGTGCCATGCAGGAGTACGTTGTGATAGGTCGATAACCTTCATATTGCCTCCTTTGAGGGGGAGACTCCCCCGAAGGAGAGAACTCCCCTTCAGGGTTAAGTGGTTACTTTGCTGCTTGTGCTAACGCTGTTTGGTGCTGAACAACACTTGCTTGAACCGAATCAATTGCCGCTTTACCGGCTTGAATCGAACCTAAGACAAGGGCAACAACCAATACCAAGCGAAAAAGTGAGGCTGATTTAGTCATGGAAGATCTCCAAAAAAGACGAGACCTTCCCCCTGATGGGAGAATAATCCCGCCAGGGTTAGTAAAATGAATGCGTGGCGCTAAGAAGCTAAAGGCTGTGTGAGCGCTTTGGCTGCTTGTTGCTGTGCATTAAAGATTTCTTGTTTCGCAAACGTCAGCTCAACACCTTGAAAATGTTCATTGGCATATTCCAATGCACTATTCCAAGCGTTTGAAGCTTCCGCCCGCTCGATAAGCTTGTAAACAAGCCCTCGGGTTCGATCATCAACTTGCTCGGGTGGAATCACAGATGGCTCAACAACGTGTGTTGCTTGGCCTTCGATAATTCGCTCCGCTTCGTCTTGATCGAAAATTCCCACAAAGCCAAACGCAATGCGGGAACACTGGATCATGGATTTATGCCTTAGCATTCGCTTAGTGTGCGTCTGCCATGGACCATCTACCCGGTAAGGGCCATTTTTGCCGTTACCTTCAAAAGGTGGTCGATAGACTTCATCCAGATACTCAGTGATTTTGACTGGGTGCGAACGGTCGCGCCGGTAGATAATGCATTCCATCCATTCAGGGCATTCTTTCGCGCCATCCAGTGAGACTTTGTTTTCTGAAGTCTTAAACTCCATGCCATCAAACTGGTCGTGTTGATTGATGATGCGAGACCATCCATCGACACCTACCACTGGAATAATTCCAGCTTGCTTATCAGGGAACGCAAAAATCTCTTTGGTGAAAGGGTTCAAGCCGTACTGATCTGCAACCACCAAGAGCGCCATCATCTGCTCATTGGTCGGTGCACTACCGTCACGTTGCTTGAATGCTGTTGCTTTTAGGGTATCGAACAACTTGTTTGGATCGACACTAAAGCGCTCAGCAAAGCGTTGGATTAGCTTTGGTTTTTCCATTGTGGACTCCGACAATCAAAGTGGGAGTCTGCCCCTGACGGGAAAGTACTCCCGGCTGGGTTAAAGCGTTTTCGCTCGGTTAAAAATCTGGTTCAGGATAAGTTTGTGCCCAATTAGTTTGGGAGCCCGCATCATCCGCCGGTGATGGCTCAGATGCTTTGTTCACACTATCAAGAAGCAGAAACTCGTCCGCGTCCACTTCGGTCAATCGATGTTTAATGCCATCTTTCTCCCATGAGCGCGTGCGCTGAGGCCCTTGAACAAAAAGCTTTGCTCCTTTTTGGATTAAATCTTTTGCCCTGAGCCCTAACTTAAATCCACCACGATCTCGAAAAACGACCCGATGCCATTCCGTATGCTCTTTGAGCTCATTGGATTGACGGTCGCGCCATTTCTCAGAAGTGGCCAGCGAAATGCTGGTCACCAAATCACCTGATGGATAGGCTCGCGTCTCTGGCTCAGAGCCAACGTAGCCTATGAGTGTTACTTGGTTTTTCATGATGTTCTCCTCGTCTTAGTTGAACTCTGTGCACACAGTCGCTTCTACCCGGCTGGGCAAAGAAGACTGACGACGCAGATAGGTTGGTATTTCGAGTAAAGCCATGTCGTACTGATGTGGCTCTTTGTAAAACGCAGATGTCAAACGGGGCATACCAGGAGCTTTAGGCACTGCCATTGGACGACGTTTTGGTGTTGGTGTGAGCAATCGCTTGATTTGAGTAAGTACAAATCGAAACGGGCGCACGCTTTGACGAGCAAGCAATCGCAAAAGCGACCAGCTCAGTTTTGCAAGCAACATAATGCCTGCGATTTGGATAATAAATCCGAAGATATATTCCATTGGTGACTCCTTATGTTGGTTTTGAAGGAGTCACCCCCAACTGGGGAAAACTCCCCCAGCTGGGTGGTGAAAAGGCGAACCGTAAGGAACGCATGGTTGAGCATGTAAAAACATGCAGGCTATTTGTTTAAGGAGGCTAGCTACCTCTTAGTACCACTGAGAAAACTCAGCGGCGGGCTTCCTTTGAGCTCATGCTCTCAGGCGCAGATATCACTGAAACAGATCAGCAATATTTGATAGTCAGTGTAACCGTCTTATCCAGACAGGATAGTTAGAAAGATGCTCAATTCTTCCACCTAGCTGAAAGGCCATTACCTCACAGAGGATTAGTCTAGGGACTGATTATTGTCATATCAGGAGCAAACTTATGGCCCAAGCAAAACCCAATTACTCAAAACCCATCTTTGAACAATCATTCACAATTAACAGCTTACAGGCGCAACGTGTCGTTGACCGTGTTTTTAGGCGCACGGTCAGTGCGCTCTACGGAATCGATGTCATCCTACGCATCATTGGCGATGAGAACGAAATTGATGAAGTGGAACAGATCATTAGCCAGCTGATCGAGGATTGCGCTATGGCGGTAGACAACGAACAAGCTCGTTTGGACAAACTGATGGAGTCCAACGGTATCGATGAAGTACCTGACTACACCGATCCGATTACCTTCAACGCCAAAATCAGCTCGCCTCAGGTTGGCCAGTTTGTTGGCTTAGTGCGCAAACTCGATGCGTTGATGATCTCAATGGACACACTCTGGTTATCTAGCGTGCTTAGCAACAAGCAACGCGTTGATGGCAACTACGCATGGCAACAGCGCATTATCAAACTTGCACGACGCATTATTGATATCGAAATTCGAGCACGAAAATCAGCCCAAGCTAAGGGTAAAGAAGCAGAAGTTGAGCAAGCGGTGCCTTCAACCGATGACGATATCACTGAAGAGGAAACAGATAACCCCGCCAACTAGCCAACTAGGCTCCCATCAACCAGCCCCTCTCGAAGGGGCACTATATCGCTATCCATGCTATCGGTAATGAGTTCAATAAACAGTATACAATGTACGCATAATGCAGTACATTGTATTGCTTATTTATCATGGAGAAGCACAGTGTCGCGTTCCAAAGAAGAGACTTTGTCAATACGAACATCTAAAGAAATCAAGCTGTTGCTAAAAGCAGCAGCGGAAAAAGAACATCGCTCTCAAGCGTCTATGATAGAAATACTAATTTTGGATTATGCAAAATCGAATGGGCTAAGCACCATCATAGCCTCAGATAATACTAAGTAGTTACGTCTGATTATTTTAAATCGTTATTAATATGATGAAATAATTAGTATTTAATACGATAAACGACTGAGTAATTCGATTATAAATGAACATTGCAAAGGGGAATAATAGTGGCTAACGGTAAAATACTGAGACAGTTGATTAGGGCTGGAACCATTGGTGATTCCGAGGCCTTTCGGCTTGCTTCAGAAGCTGTTATTCAAGATGAGCGTCAAAAGCAACATCACCTTCTTGCAAATGATCTTGAGCAGATATTGTATGGTGAGCATTTAAGACCGCTTAAACAAAATGGACGTAACGCTTTGCCTACTCCTCCTGTAGATAAAGAGCGAGGACTACCACTTTTAGATGTTCGACAAGCTCAGCGACCAATAGAAGAAATGGTTTTACCTGAATCTAGTATCGCACCCATCGAGGAACTTCTTGAGGAACACCGCCGTGTCGATGTACTGAGAAGTTTTGGAATGAAGCCTTCTGGAAAAATTATTTTTCATGGTCCTCCAGGTTGCGGGAAAACCTTAGCAGCTGAGGTCATTGCTTTTGAGCTTGATTTACCTCTTGCAATTGTTCGTCTCGATGCGTTGGTATCTTCTTTTTTGGGTGAAACAGCCGCGAATCTTCGCAAAGTTTTTGATTTTGTTTCTGAACATTCTATGGTGGTTTTATTTGATGAATTTGACGCCATAGGCAAAGAACGTTCTGACTCAGGTGAACATGGTGAGTTACGCCGCGTCGTTAACGCAGTGCTTCAGATGATGGACGCTTATCAAGGGAAGAGTCTAATTTTAGCAGCTACAAACCATGAGCACATTTTAGACAGTGCTATCTGGCGACGCTTCGATGAAAAAATTGACTTCCCATTACCTGATGAGCTGCAAATACAACAAATTCTTTCACTCAAATTGCGTGGTGTACGTCGCCAATTTGAGTTAGATGATAAATCTATCCTCGGGATATTTTCTACAAAGAGTGGCGCTGATATTGAACGTATTGTTCGTAGAGCAGTAAAAAGGATGATCCTACGTAGTCAGGAATTTTTGACCGTTAAGGACTTGAAGCAAGCAGCTTCTCGAGAAAGTTAAAAAAGGGACTAGGAATGGCTAATTATGAACATCTTAAGATTGAAAGAGAACTGCTTGAAAATGAACGTAGAACAAGGAAAGTCAATATCCCAAAACATCCACGAGGTGATCTTCGGGGGCATGGTCAAAAATTATCTAGAGACTTAACTGAATCAATCAGATTCGCACAAAGTCAGCAAACGTCACGTCCGGGTAATTTTGTACTGAAAATTCGTTATACAGGACTTCTCGATATTACCCATCTAAACAAACATGGTATCGAGTTTGTAAGCCAAGAAGACAATCATCTGTGTGTTGTTTTTGTTGATGAAACCGGAATGACTGTGTTTGAAGATCACCTGCAACGCTTAGGTTTGGACGAGACAGAATTGACGTACAAGCAGATTCTCGAGGCCATAGAGGGAATCGATAACTGGACAAGTGATGACCGGAAAAGTTGGGCTCTAAGAAGGCATGGCTTACCAAGGTCAGAGAAGTTTCTCTTAGATGTAGAGCTTTGGCCTGTAGCTGTTGCTCATCACCCAGAGAGATTAAGCACTTGTGATGCATTTGAGCGTTGGCTAGCTCATAACGGAATACGGCGAACAGATAAAGTTAACCTTGATAGCTTAGTAATGTACCGTTTGGAGGTTAACTCTAGTCAGGCTAATCTACTGCTGAATCACTCTGATGTCAGACTTGTTGATCTCCCCCCCAAGAGCGGTATTCGCTATAGCCAACTAAATTGTGACATCAATAGAATTCCTGAAGGAATACAATCCCCTACTCATCAAGCTGCAAGAGTTTGCGTCCTTGATAGCGGAGTAAATACTAACCACCCCCTGTTGGCACCCGCAATTGCGGAAAGTGCAGACTTTATTGGTGATACAGACGGCATGGATTTGAATGGTCATGGCACTGCTGTTGCTGGTGTAGCTCTGTATGGTGACTTGGAAGCGTGTAACTCAACAAATTATTGGCACCCTGAACTTTGGATTTTCAATGGTAGAATTCTTGATGAGAATGCAGAATTTGACTCCAGTTCTATCGAAAAAACTCTCATTGAAGCTGTAACCTATTTTGTCGAAGAACACCAATGTCGGATTTTCAATTTGTCGTTAGGGAATTCCAATGCACCTTACGATAATCGTCATATTCGAGGAATTGCGTATGTCTTGGATAAATTGGCTAGGGACTTCAATATCTTATTTGTCGTTTCTGCTGGGAACTTCTCAGGCTCTATCGATCCAGATGTGCCAAGACATAGCTGGAGAGACGAGTTTCCAGAATACCTTCTAGCTGACGAAAGTATTATCATAGATCCAGCTCCGGCACTAAACGTTCTAACGGTGGGAAGCTTGGCTCGACATAATGCGACTTTCGATGCTCAACGGTATCCTGAAATTGGGCAATTGGCTCCAGCCACAGAAAATCAACCATCCCCATTTACACGTCACGGTCCCACTATTAAAGGTGCAATTAAACCCGAGCTGGTAGCTATGGGTGGAAACTTGGCTTCTCCAATAAGAACAGGCAACGAACTCAATGCAGTTATGCGAGGCATGGGGGTACTGACCTGTAATAGTCGATTCGTTGGGAACACATTGTTTAGCGAAATTAGCGGAACAAGTTTTGCGGCACCTTACATTACCCATCTTGCAGGTCGTTTATTGAATAACTACCCGAAGGCTTCTGCTAATTTGCTCAGAGCACTACTGGTTAATCATGCGAATATGCTGTCGGAGATTGAAAGCAGCTTTCCTGAAGATATGAAGAAATCTTATAGGAGCGCAAATGGACGAGATGCGTTTAGAGATATAGCTGGTTATGGTGCTGTTGATGAGGGGGAGCTTTTTAGATCTTCACAAAATGCCGTTGTCTTAATGGCTGAAGAGAAAATTGAAAACAACTCGCATCACTTTTTCGAACTGCCGCTTCCCGATGATTTTTTAAGGTCTCAGCGTGCTTCCAGAGAAATTAGAGTTACTCTGTCTTATTGTCCAGCGGTCAGGACAACTAGGATAGACTATGTGGCCACTAAAATGTCTTTTAGGTTAGTCAAAGATCAGTCGCTTGAGTCTGTTCAAAGGCATTTCAATCACAGTACTCAGGATGAAACTAAAACCAGAAATGATGATGCTACAAGTAATAGGGACATAAGTGCTGAATTAAGAGGTAAAGGTACAGTTCAATCTTCAACTTGGCGGATTAAACAGCCGAAGCCTTCTGAAAAGTGGTTTGTTGTAATTACTCGACAAGATAGAGATTGGGGTGAGGCGTTGAGTTTCGAACAAGAAGACTATGCCTTGGTTGTGACTGTCACTGATCGAGAGAATGAGGAAGCCCAGCTGTATAGCCAAATATCACAACGCATAGAGCTTAAGGCTAGAGAACGTGCACGGGCTCGAGTGTAGGGAATTCTTGTTCTGTAAAAATCACCCATGGAACGGGAAGATTTAATTTTTCGGGCCATATGTATTAGGAAAAAAGGATGAAACTGCACAGTATTCGGGTTTCAAATTTTCAGAGTTTTGGTGCTGAACCAACAGAACTGACACTGGAAAATATTACCTATCTGATTGGCCCCAACGGGTCAGGCAAGACTGCTGCACTCCAGGCTTTGTGCCGACTGTTTGCATTTGATCCATCATTACGCCGTATTCAGCGCTCAGACTTCCATGTCCCGCACGATGAACAAGAAGCGCCCGAAGAAAGGCAGTTATGGATTGAGGCGGACTTCGTGTTCCCCGAGTTGGAGGATGAAGAAGATAACTCGACCGTTGCTCCCCATTTCAGTCACATGCGCCTTGATGACCCTGACGGAATTCCTAGGGTACGATATCGCCTAAGTGCCACTATGGGCCTGGATGGGGATATTGATGAGACTTTTGTGTATGTGCTTGAAGCTGGCCCGGATGGTTCGCCTCTAAATCCTCAAACGGTTCCAAGGTCTGAACGAAATCACATACAAGTCCACTATCTGCCCGCAAGAAGAGATCCGACTGACCACATAGCATATGGAACGAACGCGCTGCTTGGCCGCTTGCTACGGGCAGTGAACTGGGAAAATGAACGGGAGGAAGTCAAAGGGTTCACCGACCAGATTAGTGAGAGTTTGGCTGCTAATCCATCGGTCAATGCTTTTAGTGCCCACCTGAAGAAAACTTGGGGCACCCTTCATAAAGGCAGCTACTTTACAGATCCCAAGATTACTTTTGTGGCATCTGAGATCGAGGCGTTGCTTCGTCATTTGTCCGTATCATTCTCGCCTGGACATGATGAACATCTTGTCGATTTTTCCAGACTCAGTGACGGCCAGAAGTCGATGCTCTATCTGTCATTGGTTCTTTCATCTCAAGCAATTGGGCGTGCTGTCCTTGCCGGTGAGGACGGCTCTTTTGACCCAGAAAAATTGCGTCCGCCAGTCTTTACTTTGATTGCCCTTGAGGAACCAGAGAACAGCCTCTCGCCTCACTATCTGGGGCGGATTGTCAGCGCTCTGAACTCCATGACGAGCAACGAGGATGCTCAGGCCCTAATCGCTACGCATGCTCCGTCAATGTTACGACGTGTCGATCCGGAACATATTCGATATCTTCGACTTACCGAAACCCGGCAATCAAGAATTACGAAAATCCAATTACCCGCTAAAACCGATGAAGCGCACAAGTTTGTACGCGAGGCTGTCCAGGCATTCCCTGAGATTTACTTCTCACGTTTGGTTGTGTTGGGTGAAGGGGATAGCGAAGAAATTGTACTACCGCGCCTTTTCCAAGCAAAGGGTGCGCCAGTTGATGAATCAGCGGTTACGATTGCTCCGCTTGGAGGTAGGCATGTCAATCATTTTTGGCGCCTGTTATCAGCACTGCAAATCCCATTTTTGACCCTTCTCGATTTAGATGTGGGCAGATATCAAGCGGGCTGGGGAAGAATAAAGTATGTAAATAACCAACTTGGCTTATATCAACCTGAAAAAGTTCTGCCAAATACTTTTTCTTTATCAGATTGGAATGATGACAAAGTACCTGTTCGTACCCACCACTTCTTTGAAAACGGCACTAAGAGTGTATTTGCAGAGCTGGAAATGCGTGGTGTGTTTTTCTCATTTCCAATGGATTTAGATTTTTCAATGCTCCTTGCTTTCCCAGATGCTTACGGTGTTCAGCAGGAAGTTCCGGATGACTCAACAATTAAAGCCGTGTTAGGCAAGAGCCATCATGACCCATCCCAATATAGCTATGACGAGTTAAATCTTTTCTCTACGTATCACAAGCTTTTTAAACTGGGCAGCAAGCCCGCTGCTCATATCGAAGCTCTCGCTCAACTAAGCGACGAGGATTTGCTGGCGAACATGCCTGAATCATTTGGACGACTCACTGATGCCGTGATCGCCAAGCTTGCGGAACTGCCCGAGTGATTGCTGTAGATGCATGGCTGCCTTCGGATGGGCTAACTCTTGAACCCAATGCACTGCGGGCTGCGAAGGAACAAGCGCGCTGTCTTGCACTGACGGCGGGGCCGGGCGCGGGCAAGACGGAAATGCTTGCACAAAGAGCTGACTTCCTCCTACGAACCGGAACCTGCCGTTATCCGAAGAGAATACTCGCTATCTCTTTCAAAGTTGACGCCAGCAAAAACTTGAAGGAGCGAATCCAGCAACGCTGTGGACAAGAATTGGCTTCCCGTTTTGATAGCTACACATTTCATGCGTTTGCAAAGCGTATTATTGATCGCTTCCGAGTAGTGCTTACTGGTAATGATGCTCTTGATCTGGATTATTCGATTGGCGAAAGAAAAGTCACAAAAAGGCAAATTACATTTCATGATCTTGTACCGCTAGCAATTCAAATTCTTAAGGCCTCCACTGTCGCAAGAAATGCCATACGCCAAACTTACAGCGATGTTTTCTTGGATGAATTCCAGGACTGCACGGATCAGCAGTATGAACTCGTGAAGGTAGCCTTCCAAGGTACGAGCATTCGTCTCACTGCTGTCGGTGATACCAAGCAGAAAATCATGGGATGGGCAGGTGCATTGGACGGAATTTTCCAAACTTTCGCTAGGGATTTTTCAGCGGTCCCATTAAACATGTACCGAAACTTTCGTTCAAAACCACGCCTGCTTCGGATGCAGAACGAGATAATTCGCGTGCTCGATCCGGCTTCCGTCATGCCAGATCACCAACTTGCTGGTGAAGAGGGAGAGGTCTTCGCGTGGCAATTCGAGAATGCCCAGGGTGAAGCTGAGTACTTGGCCGATTTGATTGCCGGGTGGATAAGAAATGAACAGGTTCCGTTATCCGAAATCGCCGTATTAGTGTCCAAACAACTAGATCTTTACGCCAATCACCTGATGGTGGCATTGGAAGTTAGGGGAATACCGTACCGGAATGAGCAGGAGATGCAGGATATTACTGTCGAACCTGCCGCAAGGCTCGTTGTTGACTATTTGTCCTGTCTCTATGGCCAGCGAGAGCCCAAAGCCTGGATTCGGCTGATGAATCAATTGATTCCCTTTGCCGATGACGAGGTGCAGTCTAGCGTCAGGCAAAATTTCCAAAGCTTCTTCAAGGAACAGCGAAAAATCATCGCCATGGCCGAGTTGTTGGATGAACCGTTTTCGGGATGGTGGGATTCTGTGTGTAGATTTTTGAAGAAAATAGGAATGGAGACTCTTGTTGCTCTCTCGCCTGACTATGAGTCACATGCCAGATTAGGTGAAGTTGTGGGAGATACCAAAGCGCGCATTGAAGAATTGCTTGAACTTACCCCCGACTTGCCTCAAGCCTTGACTCGTTTCTCTGATGATCAGGCTGTGCGTATTCTGACTATCCATAAGAGCAAAGGATTGGAGTTCGACTCAACGATAATTTTGGCCGTTGAGAACGAAATATTTTTTGGGGATCAAGATTCTAATCTGTGTGCTTTCTTTGTTGGTGTATCCCGTGCCAAGCGTCGGCTTGTTCTTACATACGCTAAACAACGCGACAGGCCCCTTAACTATGCTAAAAGATGGGATGTAATTCGAACTCCACAACAGGAATATCTTCAATATGCAGCACAGTTTATTACCGATTTAACGCACATTTAAAAAGTCATTAGCTAAACTACTCAGTTCAAAACTTGCAAAGCCATAAACCGTCCTCAAAAACGTTCTCTTTACTAAATATAATGCAACATCTAGCGCGATGTCAGCTCCAAAATATACTGGAGCTGACAAAGATTTTTTCTTCTAGTTATTCCCCGAAATTTCCTCCGTCGCCTCCTGACGCAGTTTCTGGGCATCCATTCCGTTTAGCCGTTCAAGGGCTCTGTCTGCGGCACTCTGACGATTTCCATCAACGTTTAGCGTACTTCCTGAGCCTGTGAGTCTTTCCAGATCCAGTGACGGTACTTCGGGTAGGTTGCCTGTTATCGATAAGATACCTATCCATTCATCCAGATTGACTTGGCTCCAATCCACCTGGTTTAACTGACTCGCGGTCAATCCTTCACAGTTTGGAGATTTCGCACTGCCCCAGCCAAGGCCCAATTGCGGACGCACTTGCTCTTGAATGATCCGTGAAAGCGGCGAAGTAAAGCAGCAATATGATTGCCGTTTCTCAACACAGGCACCTAAGAACTTAGACTTGCAGTAAGAGCCCACATAGTGGCAACTCTTCAATACCCGCTTAGCGTTCATCTCAAACTCACTCTGCTCACATTTCCAGATAAGCTGAATGAGGATCATGGTGACTGAGTAAATCATGTAGGCCGTCATAACCGTACTCAGAACCGCGCCCGCAGCGCCACCCAGCGCAAAGTTACCACCCGAAACGACACCATCGGCTCCAACTGCGCCACCAACGTTACTAAACAGTGCCGATTGCGCCCCCGAACCAAAGGTCGTACCTACCCATTCAGCCGTTTTGTTGGTCAACACCTGCATGAAGCCAGTCGCAGCTTGCTCCGCTCCCGCGCCAGCAGCCGTTGATGGCCCAGCCCCCATAAGAGAGTCCCAAGCAGACACAAAGGGCTCTTTGACCGCACTCCAAGTACTCGTGATTGGCTCCCTAAGCGTATTCCAGGAACCATAGATTGCCGACGACGGATTCATGGCCATGACTGCCGTATCAAGCTTGTTGACCGCCACAATCATTGTGATGTAATCCGATAACGACACGCCACTTGGCTTTTCACAGCAATCCACTATACCGCCAACGGCTTTTTTGCACTGGCCAGCATTACCTTTAAAGACCGTACACTCGACGTTATCTTGGCCATCAGCTCCCGTGCATGACATATCATTGGTCATAAACTGCGCCGCATTAAGCATCGCGGCGGCCTCTGCAAAGTTAGCCTGCTTGATTGACTCTGGCTCTAAACAATCTGTGCCCATACAGCGAACTGGCCCCTCACAGTTGTATTGAGTTTCCATTCGTGCATTTTGCACTTCAACGCTTTGTCCACAGTCATACACCAAACTTTGGATATAACAGAAGCCTTCATGACCAGCCCCGCCTTCAGTGCATTCGGTTCTGACATACTGGCAGGCCGGGTTTTGCTCCAGCGCGGCACACGTATTGGTGGTCGTGTTTTGTCCGTTATTGACGATGGTTTGTGTATTACCATTGGCATCTACCCAGCTATCTGAGCTGCCCATGTTGAATTCTGGATGAGCAGTCGAAGCATTGTAGGTCGCTTTTGCCCTCCAGCATGAGAGCCCCAGTCCATCAGAGCTGCCACGACTGGTTAAATGAGCAGGAGACGAAACAACCGTCGGATAAAGGCTTCCAAGATTGGCCAACTCGCCACTACCAACTGTTAACCCGTCGATTCGTTTTATGCCCGTATCCAAACACTGCCACTGCACCGCAGTGAACTGATCCGTTTGCATCAAGCATTGGTCTATGCCCGGATCACTTGATTGATGAACAACGTCTTGCTCTAAGTATTTGCCAGAGAAGGTCAAGGAAGCACTCAGTTTCGCAGGAGCCAAACACTTCTGAACTTCTCGGCTGCAAGTATCGAAATCGACTTTGTTCCAGCCGGACTCACATCTGGAACGCGTGACTTCCTGCGGTTCATGCCACGAAATAATCGACCCATTAACGACCTTGCACAATGAGCCAACCAAGGTTCCTTTTGGACAGGTCATTTCAGGGTATTTAATGGACGGTTTCGTCTCTGTGACCGTCTCCTTGTTGCCCGTCAATGAGAGTGTCGTTTTCCAGCCATTTGCCTTGGACGGCGACTCGGTGATTTTTATCTCAGTATTTTGATTATCAAACACTCTCAGCGTCGCGTTTCCAGTTTGCATGGTACTGCTGTGCTGTGGAACAAAGCTGAGCGTTTCAGAGCTAAAGCAACCGCGCTCAATGGACCAGCTTTGTTGATGGGTTTCAGCGGATACACGTCGTTCTAACTGACACTGAGTAAGCGTGCTGATCTTCTCGCACACCTGGTAATCCGGTACATGCTTGGTTTCAGTAAATGGCGTAATCGTCTGAGTAGGCTCACATGCCTCAAAACTACTCGGCATAAGATTGGATACCACGCACTTTGGATCGCTGGTTTGCAATCCACAGTCATAGGTATCGGTAAAACGAATGCATTCACCTTTATCATTGGTTTCGGCACATTCTGACGACATGAATCCACAGGAAGGATTCGCTTCAAGCACTTGGCAGGCCTGATTTTCAATCCCCTTATAGCTTTCATCATCCACACTGACTTGTACACGCCGACACAAAGGCGATATGCCAGCCACAGGGCTTGGAGCAAAGTAGGATTCACAAACTGAAACACCATTGACCACCGTACATCCGTTGGTTGAAGACGGCTGATCCGTGCATTGAATGCTGTAGTCTGAAAACTTAGTCGGGATATCCGCTGCTTGTTCGATACAGGATTGTGGCGACCAACTATCATTCATCACCACCTTGGTTGGATCAAAGCGCACCTTGATACGTGCATACCCCTCACCACTACCCGTTACCGATACGCGAATTTTTACTGGCACTTCTAAACCGGGCTCTACCGCTTTTAGCTTAGAGGTTAAGTCAGTATTAGGATTGCGCTCCCAACTTGTACTGAGCTCGCAGCGGCCAGCCGTTTCTGGTGGAAAGTTATTGTTCGGCCCAGACCAGACTTTCTGATCACCAAGCCACACTTGCATGTAGTCATCCCATTTGGCGTATTCAAGAACGGCTGAGGTAATCGCATCGGGGTTCACGACTTTGAGTGTGATGGCCTGTTCAAACACTTTACAACGGCCACTCCAGTAGTTGTCGCCAATTCGTCCAATCCAAACTTCAAGACATCCCTCACCACAAGAGCGAAGGTTCATTGGTCCTGAAACATGCTCAATAATGCCTGCCGTGTAATCGTGAGTAATCGTGCAGCTGTTAACCGCTGTATTGAGCCTGTCACATTGCTGGTAGTTTGGGCTGCCTTCACCTTGAGACTCACAGCCGGGGAAGCTTTGCGTTAATAGATTTGGGTCAGTTTGAACCGCATCAGTTAATGCCCAAAGCGGATCATTGACCATATCTGGCCGAGACCTGTCTTTGATTTCCTGTAGCGAACGAAATGCTTCACCCGTAGCGCCACTTTCGGATGCCATGCTCTCTTGGCGCTGTGTCCCCAATTGATTCATGCTGGCATCAGAGCCATAAACGCCCGTTAAGACATCCAATGAGCCCTGATCCATACCAGGGAAAAGCTCTTGCAAGTTAATGGACTCATTACCACTGCCATTCGGCACCGACAATGTATTGCCATTGAGTGCGGGCATCGTCCAGTTTTGCAGCAATTGCTTACCTTCTTGTTGTCCGCTTAAGCCGGATTGGCGCTGCACATCAGCGGCCACACCATGTAAGGGCAGGCACGCCATAGTGATTGATAAAATACCCGCTAAAACTCGGGTAAAAAGTGTTGGTTTCATGGTTAACCTCCCGAGTTACAGCAGTCTTGCCAGCGCCACAAAATGTAGAGCGCATCTTCACCGGCACCGGGGATCGTTCGCCACTCTCCCCATTTCATGGTGCTTTCACCGATGACATGCGCACTTTCAGTTTCCGGTACAGGGAAGAACATACTCATCTTGTATTGGGATTTCGGCAGCATGGGTTCGATAACAGGTCGGCATAGCGCACTGCTCCCCATTGTTCGTCTTGCAAGACCACGCCTGTGTTGAGCCGCGATTGCACGCGCCGCTAAATGGCTGGTGTTTTCTGCTAATGAACCAAAGGCTAAGGTGTGGCCAGATAACGGATAGAGATGGCCCCAACTGCCAGCACACCAAAACAACTGATCGATGGGTTTACCAAGCGTTGATGAAGCAGCGTCAGCGGTACAAGCAGAGATAGCCAATGGATTAGCAACAGCAGCAGCTTCAGGCTGAGTAAAAAAGGCCAGTTCATCGTTCAGCCATGTTGGGTCCAATTCCGACAAATACATCAAGTCAAAATCCATGTAACCATCGGCATTGCAATTGCCATCCATGAACAAATCGAGCATGACCAAAAGCGGAAAGGCGTAATAATGGTAATGATAGAAAGCAAGATCACCGGTATCGTATTCACCTTCACCATGACCACCTTGCAATCGCCTATCACCTAACGGTAAGCGAATCCCTCCCAGTGAAGGCGAACAACCCGGCGTTCTGACCAGTTCAATCAGACGCGCTGGCTCCCACATGCTGGTAACAATACCTGGCCTTGGCACACCTAAGTTGTCTTCACATAAGCAAAACGACTTGTTTGATGCGCCGCTTGGGACACTGCCAGAGCCAAGTGGAAGACCTGCAACCCGGATAGGAAAAATGCATGACCAGCAAACATCCGTCAGCAACTTACCGGACAATAAACCCGCGTCTGGGCAGGTCAGTTCGGCTTTAGCAGAAATAGATGCGCCCAGGACAAACATGACAACGAGAGTCCGCAACAGACGATACGTATTATTGAGCTTTTTCATGAACAAGCTCCTTTGCTGGAATTTCTTCTATTTCAAACGCGAGCCCCTTTGCTTGAACAAACGATGGGGTGACTTGCAGATCAAAGCGCTGCTTTAGCGAGGCATTGAGAAGGTAAACCGGACTGTCCAATGTCTTTTCGAGCGCATTGAGGCTATTCCAACCTTGAGTACGGTCGAGCTGCGTGGTGATAAGCGTAATGCGGCGCAGTGTCCTATCTTGCGTCTCAAGCCAATGCGCAACTGCGTCCACTTCTTCAGCGTTCGACGCATTAAACACCACAAGCTGCTGAGTAAACGGCAAGGCTTTTAGCGGGTTAATACGCGTTCCTGCTGGGATCAATGTTCGGCCATTGGCATCCAATAGTGGCCGCTTCATGACGATGGTTGGATCAACCATTCTTATCCGATACTGCGTGGCTTTGGGTAAGTCAGTGAAAGTTTGGCGAGACCAGAAACGCTCAATGGCTTTTTTCTTTAATGCGCCCAGGTCAATCGACTGTAAACGCTGCATCGCCACTTGCATCAAATCCGGTTCTAAAATGGAATGAATAGGACCGCGTTGACCCAATGAACCGGTATTGCCTGTTTCAATTTGACGCTGCAACCAGTCGTTGCTGTAAACCCCTAGTGCACTTGCAGTCACCTTGTCATCTTCTATGCGGAAAATGGCAGGCACGCTAGTCACCCGCCAGTGCACAAAGGCTTTCGGATCGATTCGAACCTGAGGAACAGGATCAAGCCCCGTCATCAGCGTATGCCAATCACGGATAGCCGCCCCCAAGGTCTTTCCTTCAGGAATTCCCCGAAACAACACAATAGCGCCGGTAGCACTGGCCTCTTTAAATAGCTGCTTCAGTGACGAATCTCCCAGTGAAGACGACGCAAAAATCAACCATTCATCGTTGTGTTTGAGCGACGCAGGTTGTTCAATCGGTGCAAAAGGCTCAATAAATTCAGATGAACCATCCACAGCACTTTGTAAAATGCTGCGGCTCATTTCGACGATCTTTTTGTCTTCGTCAGACAACGGAAAAGGCTCTTGTGCCCAGGACACTTGAACCCAAGCCAATGGCGCAACCAACAAAAATAAGAGACATAGTCTTTGCATCATCTACCTCCTACCAAAGCGGCCAAGCGCGACCGACAATCTGCTCGCGCTTAACGGCGTTCCAATAGCGGGAGTCGAAACTCGTTGCGGCCTCACCGGAAAACCAATACTCGTTTTCTTGCAGCGTCAATGAGCGGCTAAATTCTGTTTCAGCCACACCAAGACGCTGGGCTAATGCCATGCCGGTAGAGACTTCAGCACCATTCACCAGTACATGCTCAGGCGTCACCTTGACTTCATCCCCTGGCATCCCTGTTAGGCGTTTCAGCATCCGAGTACCGTCGTTATATAACGGAGCAAGTCCTTTTGAGTGGAAGGCATACAAACCATCCTTAACGGGCTCTTTATTCCATAGGTCAATCAGATACACCGTGGTATCAGGCAGGCAGCGCTCTTGCTGGGTATCAATACCTATTCGGTAGCGCATCATGGCGTAGGTGCCTACCAAGGCCATGATTAACGCAAGAACAGTCAACCGGATGAGGTATGGCCGCCAAGGCATTCTTTTACGGAGTATCTGCATGAGACACCTCCTTTGAGCCTACTGGCACAAATACGGAATCATCAGCACCCACCACCGCTTGGGCATCCAGCACGATAAAACCGGCTGTTTTTAACTTTTCAATTTGCTGATTGGTCTGAAGCAACCTGGATTCGATGTCTTGTTCGCTGGCATTGGGGCCCAGTGACAACACCGCCTCCCCAAAATCTACGACTGCAATGGGCGTACTTAACGCCAACTGGCTGTGGATGGGTTCGAGTGTTTTCATTAAGAGCCAGCTGGTCATTAAACCGCTGCCTGCAATAGACAAAGTAATAGAGGCCATAAATGGCCAAAGCGTGGTCTTATTCATAGCCTCGCTCCTTCAACAACTGAGAGATGGCATCAGCAACAGAAAGGCCTTTGCGCGTTAACTGTTTAATCGCGTTTACATCTTCTGCACGGGACGAGTACAACAGCTTGTGAAACGGATCGACAATGAGGCGGCCAATCCCGGTGCCCATTTCGGTAATAAAGAAAATCTCGGAATAGACACCCGTGACGGTATGAACCGTTTTCAGGTATTCATAGCCGCCTTCACCTAGTGGCAAGCGGCCTTCTTTTTTGAGCGCGTTGATGGTTTCAGCTTTTTGGCCAAGCAGGTACATATTGGCCGAGTTTTCAGCGATGGCTTTACCTGTTGGGCTGTCATACAAATCGTTGACCGACTGCGTTACCGTTACAGCACTGCCGCCATATTTTCGAAATCGACGGTAACCCGTCTCAATGAACTTACCGACATCACCTTGAGTCAGCAGATCCCAAGCTTCATCAATGAACACAATCTTGCGACGATCCCGCTCACCTAAGTACATCTCTTGTTGGATTTGGTAGATAAGCTGAAGCAACACTACTTGTTGTAGATGCTTACGCCCCTTAAGCTCTTCTAACTCCAGAACGGTGAAACGGTTTTTGAAGCGAATATTGTTGTGGCCATTAAAGAATCGGCCATATTCGCCCTGTGTCGTAAACGGATAGAGCTGCTCACCCACGTCTTGCACACGTCGGTCTTCATGATTTTTTAAAGCCTCTGCCACATCATCAACCAACATGGCACGACCTTTTTTCTCCCACAGTTCACGGGTCTGACGCTTTAGGTTTGCCATCTGAAAATCGGTTAATGACTGCGTAGGTGCGGCCATTGCGGCCAATAACCCAACCAACACATCCGCTTCTTCGTCATAGTCCTCAACGATTTCAAACGGATTTAAGCAAATGCCACTGTCTCGCCCGAACTGTAAGAACTCACCGTCATAGACTTCACACAGCTTTTCATAAGAGCGGCCAACATCAATCACCCAGCATTGCCCGCCTTCTGATAGGTAGGAGGAGATGATTTCGTTCACCAGGAATGACTTACCCGATCCCGATTGCGCCGCGATGCAACAATTGTAATTACTGCCCGAGTCATAAAGGGACACACTCATGATCTGGCCATTACGGGAAACAAAGTTAATCACCGGCGTGCCAGTGCCTTTCCAATCCGCAAACAAAGGCAACAGAGGGATCACATGCCGTGTCGCCATGGTCTTGAATCGAAACAAGTCGTTCATCGCCTGGCGGTCGGCACCAAATGGCAGGGCATTCAGAAAAATGGGCAAACAGAAGTACTTGTCTTCCATCAGCTCAAATCCGAGTTCTTTGAAATAGGTTCGAGCATTTGAAACAGAACTGATGGACGCTTCTTCCGTTGGGGAAAACAGCGTCAAAGTCATATTTGCCCGAATAGGACGATCACCTTCTTGCAAAGCTTCAAAAAGAACATCAAATCTCTTTTTCTTGGCTGCAAGCACCGGCACAAACTTGAGCATCGGGCCATAGGCCTGATTGACCGCCCACTGACGCTTCGTCTCTAAACGAGATCGCATCGCCTCAGCTGAGGGAAAGTGAATGGTGACATTTAGCAAAAAGCTGCCGCGTAAACCGCGACTGCCCGTCATCATATCGCCCGCAAAACTTGCGGCATGACCAAACCAGATCCGCTCAGGCAAGCGTTTAAACGATAAGGTTTTAACTCGGTAATCGCCCAGCATCAGACCTTGGCTATCCACCTTGATAGCTCGGTCATAATCCAACACTTGCTCCCGAAGTGGTTTATCTGCCTCACTGCGGATTGGTGATGGATTACGCCAGGAAGCATCTTTTCCCCAGTTAAGCTGAGCACTTATTGCCGCGAGCCAGTTTCGGTCAGTCATCTCAGTGACGCGAAAACCAACCGTTGCCAGCGCTTGCGAGAAAGAAGCCCGAAGCGCGGATGCTCGACTCAACTCACGCTCCGTCGGAATAGGACTTTCCAAAGGCAATTTGCAGGTGACGATCAGTTGAAAGTTGCGTACCTGAGTCTGGGTCGATTCTTCTATCGATTGAACCGTGCCCCCATCGAGGAAATCCGCACGTTTGCGTATCGACGCCCTAAGCAATGGATCAGATTGACGATGCCGTAAGCCCATCATGCGCTGAAGGTCGGTTTGAATATCAGGCGAGGCGTAAAGGCCAAATTGCAGCAAAGTGTCTTTTGGCCAGTCGTTGTTGAGTAGAACATTAACCCTGTCTGCAACAGACTCATCACCACCCGGCAATGGGTCACATAGAAAACCAAAGCCAACACTTTGGTCTTCCATGAAAAACAGTTGCTCATCGTCTGAATAGGCCAATACTGGCAATAGCTCTGAAGCGCGTTGTCCTGAATACAAAGAGGCTTTCATTAACGCCCCTCCAACCAAGCAGAAAGGTCATAAGGACGACCTCGGCTGATGCGACCATCATTGGCGACAATGAAAGGCACACCTTGAATGCCCAGAATTTGAGCCGTCACCAAGGTACGCTGCATTGGTTCTAAGTTGCAGGCATCATCCTGTTCTAGGTTACCAATCCGGCCATTCAGCAATGCATCGGTGGCCGCTTTCTTGTCACGCGCACAGCCAAGCTGGCGAACCTGACGCTCTGAATCTGGACCAAGCACTGGCACAGGGAGAATTTGGAAGGTGTATTCTTTGGTTAACGGCAGGGCTTGTTTCAAAAGCTCATGGCAATGTGGGCACCGAGGGTCAACAAAGACCACCACTTTCTTTTTGCCTTCGCCTAAAGTCAGTGGGTTCAAATCAGCCATTTTTAAGCCAAGGCGACTTAAGTCCAGCGTGTTTCCCGCTTCTCGAATTTCTTCAAGGCTGGTAAGCGGCTTTTTGGACCAGGCATCATAGAGCGTGCCATCAATGACGAACCGGCCACTGTCTGACATAAAAATAATACGGTTATTGCTTTCGACCGCTTTCATACCCGTGACAGGTAAAGAAACCATGCCGTCAATTTTGCCAACGGGCGACACTTCAGACACAGGTTCAGCTTGAACAAAAGGAGACAGCGCAAGCGCCAGAATAAATGGAGATAGTTTTCGCATGAGGAGTCCTCGTTAATGTAAATCGAGGCTCCAGTCTATGCAGTTGTCCTATGTGGACTCGGTTAGATAGATTGAAGAATTGAATACCTTACTAAATAGCTGCTCCGAAGTGTAGATCACCTGCGAAGGTGAACTCAGTGTTGAATGAGCGATCAGATAAGTCTCCAAACCGCACTTTACAGAAGCACTTGGTGGTTTTGAAACCGCCCCCTACAGGTAGATTTCGAGAGGCCTTCTCTCATCAGAAATACAGATCCAAAAGGTATTAACCTTTTGTTCGTGGCACACGCCAGCACAACACTTTGATTTTATCGCGCTGTTTTTGGTGAACAGGAATAATGCGCCACTTACTAACGGTAAATCGGTGTCACTTTCGATAATCGCGGCAAGGCCGTTGATGGACTTTCTAAAATCGACACTTTCACGATACAGATAAATCTCTAGTGAGCTCAGCATGCCTTTCATGATAGCGCACCGATGAGTTCAGCCAGGTTACTTACTGGCGTGCATTGGGGATTGCGCAGTTCGATATCATTGACGAAGAGTGTCATGTTGGCGGTTGCCACTTGGGCCTGATACTGAGTTATCTTTTCAACGACTTCTGCTCTAACAAAACCTTGAGATGCGCCAGTGTTGTTGAGTTGCTGGCGCTTGGCAGAGAACGTTGAGGGATTGAGTTGATTGAGCTTACAAAATGTGAGTGTTGATAATGAACTCGATTCAGATTGCTTGATTAGCGTTTGCCATTATTGGTTGGTGCATCGTTTGCCATTTTAAATCTCCTTATGGTTGGAGACTTGATCTTATTCTGCGTGTTAGGTGATTAGAATGCGCGGTTTATGAGGCGCTTACGCTCGATTTGCAAGTTCGTCGAGGAAAGCAGATATTCAGAGTAATAAGGCTCTGTTTTGCCGGAGAAATACGATTTTGCATCTGGCTTATCAACCTCCCGCGGGAAACCTACTAAGCGGATGATGTTATGGCAATCTATCGTTGTCGCTGGCAGGTGAAGTTGCGATTCAAAGAGTTGAAATCCCATACAAACTTGCAGAAATTTATGGCGGCACAGAAAGCGATTGTAGATGGTTTGGTATGGTCAAGCCTGCTCGCTCTGATCATTCGGCGAAGCGTCTTTCTTCAAATCATGCCATCAGTCTAGCTATTCAAGGCCGCCAAAAATGTGGAAATTTGGCTGTTGCCGATCTTGAAAGCATCAGCCAGCACGCATGGTCAGAAATAGCGGAGAGGATAGATTGGGCGACCCGTTATATAACGAAGAACGCCCAAAAAGCCCAACAGTCAAAAGACAAACAAAACATCACGTTAGATGGGATACTGCATGGGCTTAATTCTTAAGGTCCAGTCTATGAATGAATGCCCTGAATGCGAAATTTAAAGTTGCCTCATTCAGGAGGCAACCGTAAAAGGAAAATACTAATCCCGAGGAGGGAAGCCTGCTTCAATTAGAGCATAGGAGACCTTTTCAACTGATAATGAAGTTTTTACCGTCACCTTACGAGTCGGAGGATCAGTTAAAACTGTAGCCTCTGGGTCTATATCCTTAATTGCTTTAGTTACCGTCCGGGCGCAGCCCCCACATGTCATATTTTCTAAATGAAATTGCATTTATATACCTCCAGTTTGGTTTGAGTACTTCTGATTGTAGGGCTTTCCACTGTTGTAAGGTCAAGGTCTAAACTCATTTCACTCTGATATCTTTTCACTAAAGATTGACTATACTTTCTGCGTTTTTTCTTAATGACAGATTTCTTACTATAACGTAAAACACCGGCGTAAGTAGTAATCCAAAGAAGGTTACACCAAGCATACCGGCAAACACTGCAATACCCATGGCGTGACGCATTTCTGCTCCAGCACCACTAGCTAGTACAAGAGATATCACACCAGCAATAAATACAAGAGAAGTCATCAAAATAGGACGCAAACGTAAGTACGCTGCCTCGAGTACGGCCCCAAGCGGTGATCGTCACTAATTCTCCTGAGTCCTTGCAAAATCAACGATTAAAATGGCATTTTTTGCGGCCAGCCCGACTAAAACAACGAAGCCAATTTGAGTATAGATGTTATTATCACCGTTTAGATCCATATACCGCCAATTGCAGAAAGGAGTGCCATTGGTGCAATAAGCAGCACAGCAAATGGAAGCGACCAACTGTTGTACTGAGCGGCAAGAATCAAGAATGCAAAGAATACCGCCAATGGGAAAATATACAGTGCGGAATTGCCCGCTAATTTTTCCTGATAGGTCAGATCAGTCCATTCGTACGCCATACCTTCAGGTAGATTTTCCTTAACTATTTTCTCAATAGCATCTGTAGCCTGACCAAAAGAATATCCTGATGCAGTACCTCCCGTAATATCAGCGGATGGATAGCCGTTGTATCTCATAACGCGATCAGGATCTGAAGTTAGTTTGATATTGATCAATACTTATAAAGGGATCATATCACCAGCAGAATTCCTGACTTTCAATAATCCAATATCGTCTGCCTGCATACGGAATGGGGCATCAGCTTGAGTTATTACACGGTAGGTACGGCCAAATCCATTAAAATCATTGACGTAAAGCGATCCCAAATTTACCTGTAATACATCAAAAATGTCGGTCAAAGCTACCCCCTGAGATAGTCCGGATCTGCTCCAGACTGATACCTAATACTTTGCAACTTAGTATAAGCTGCAACCGCTCAACTTGCTCCTGCCTTTATTGCCTTTAGTTGTTGCTATAACGATCAGGAGCAGGTAAAAGACCCTGAGCCTCGTAGAACCCAGGGAGTCCTCGTTAGCTTTGCAAGCTCGCCGGTTTTCATACTCATCTACACACGCATGGAGGCGACTGCCACCATGCGTCATTTCTTGGTACGAATATCCAATACCAGTGCCAGTAGGGAAAAACTAACTATCGACTCGCTTGCGCCACACCACTTGGTGTGCTCTCTGTCCACCCGCCTCCCAGAGCCTTGTAGAGCGCGATAAGGTTGCTCAACCGAGCCAGACGCGTACGCACCAACGTCTGCTGCGCGCTGTACAGCGTACGCTGCGCGTCAAGCAAGGTGAGGTTATCGTCCACACCTCCCCTGAAACGTTGCTCGGCCAGGTCATACATGCCCTGACTAGCAGCAACCAGGAATTGCTCTGAACGAATCTGCTCATCAAGTGTTCGCTTGCCGGCAAGGCCATCAGCCACTTCACTAAAAGCAACTTGAATGGACTTCTCGTAGTTGGCGATCTCGATGCGCTTTTTTACGTGCGCCACATCCAGATTGGCGCGCAACGCGCCACCCCGGAAAATAGGCACCGTAATCTGCGGCAAGAAGCTCCAGGCGCGCGAACCCGATTCGAAGAGCCCATCAAGCGATGCGCTTGCCGTCCCCGCCGAACCCGTCAAGCTGATGGTGGGGAAGAAAGCGGCTCGCGCTGCTCCGATACTGGCGTTGGCACCCAGAAGTACCTGCTCGGCCGCGCGCACATCCGGTCGGCGCACGAGCAACTCAGAAGGTAGGCCACTGGGCAGTTCGGTCGGCACGATGCCATCCGGCAGCACTATGGCTTTGTCAAGTTGCTGCGACAGCTCAAGCGTCAGCGGCTGGCCGAGCAGTAGCACTAGCGCGTTTCGGTCTTTGGCCGTTTGACGTGTGTAGTCCGCGAAGTTGGCCTCGGCTGTACGCAGTACAATTTCCGAGCGGCGCACGTCAAGTTGCGTGGCATTGCCAGCCTCGAACAGTTGGGCAGTAAGTTCATGCGAACGCTTTTGCGTGCCGAGCGTCTCGCCTGTTAACTGCAGTAACTCCTGGTCAGCCCGCAACGTGAGATAGGCGTTAGCAACCTCAGAGATCAAACTCATCTGCGTCGCTATGCGAGTCTCGTCCATAGCCAAGTAGGAAGCCAGCGCTTGGTTGCTGAGGCTGCGGATACGGCCCCAGACGTCCAGTTCCCAGGCAGCGGTCACCCCAGCAACCTCGTAACGACGCACGACGTCGGCAGCGCCGGTGTTGCTGAGATCGGCTGGCAGTCGTTCTGCGGCCCCTCTGCCGGATACCCCCAAGTTCGGGAGCACCTCAGCGCGCTGAATGCGGTACAGTGCCTGCGCCGCCTCAACGTTGAGCGCAGCTTTGCGCATGTCGCGGTTGCTCTCCAGCGCGATACCGATCAATTGTTGCAACAGCGGGTCGCGGAAGAAATCTCGCCAGCCGATATCGGCCGCGTCCGTGACTGGGGCCTCTGGCGTCGCTTTCGCCGGTTCTGCATAGGCCGCGCCCGAAGGATATACTATATCAATCGGCGCTGGCGGCCGATCGTACTTGGGTGCCATGGAACAACCGGCTAACGCTATCGCGAAAGCTACCGGTGCCAAGCTCTTGGCAGGTTGTGTGAGTGCGAAAGGTTTCTTCATCTCAAAATTCCTCCTGGCCGTTATGCTTGTCGCTCATACCGACGCGGGCTTGACTGGCTTCACGACGCAACGCCAGCTTGCGCACTACGACGTAGAACACCGGCGTGAGCACCAGACCGAATGCCGTCACGCCCAACATGCCGGCGAACACAGCGATACCCATTGCGTGACGCATCTCGGCACCCGCTCCACTCGCGAGCACCAGCGGTATCACGCCAGCGATAAAAGCCAGTGACGTCATCAGAATCGGGCGCAGCCGCAGCCGCGCCGCTTCAAGCACGGCCGCCAACGGATCGACACCTTCACTCTCCTTGGCACGGGCAAACTCCACGATCAGAATTGCATTCTTGGCTGCCAGGCCTACGAGCACCACGAAGCCAATTTGCGTGAAGATATTGTTGTCGCCGCCCGTAAGCCAAACACCGGCGATCGCCGAAAGCAACGCCATGGGCGCGATCAACAGAACAGCGAATGGAAGCGACCAACTGTTGTACTGAGCTGCCAGGAACAAGAATGCCAACAGCACTGCCAACGCAAAAATGTAGATGGAGGTGTTGCCAACCCGCTTTTCTTGGAACGTCAAGTCAGTCCATTCGTAGGTCATGCCGTCCGGCAGCGATTCGCTCACGATCTTCTCGATCGCGGCAGTAGCCTGGCCAGACGAATAGCCCGGTGCTGGTCCGCCGCTGATGTCAGCTGATGGGAACCCGTTGTAGTGCATCACTCGATCGGGACCGGAGCTACGTGAGATCGTCGCGATCGCGCTCAACGGGATCATGTCCCCCGAAGCGTTCCGCACCTTCAGCATGCCAATGTCTTCAGCCTGCATACGGAACTTCGCATCGGCCTGCGTCATCACTCGGTAAGTTCGGCCAAATCGATTGAAGTCATTGACATAAAGCGAGCCCAGATTGATCTGCAGCGTGTCAAAAACTTCGGTCAGCGACACACCTTGCGACTTGGCCTTTACGCGGTCGATGTCCACCTGCAACTGTGGAGCATTGGCCTGGAAGCTGGCCAACATGTTGGCCAGCTCAGGCGCTTGCATGGCTTTGCCCATGATCTGACCTTGGGCCTGTGCAAGTGCGTCTGGCCCCAGGCCCGCACGGTCTTCGATCTGCAACTTGAAGCCGCCCATTGAACCCAGGCCAGGCACCGGTGGCGGAGGAAAAATCCCGACGAAGCCGTCCGGTATTTGACTGAATTTGCCCATGAGCCTGCCTTGAATGGCGAACGCCGACAACGACGGGTCCTTTCGTTCGTTGAAGGGCTTGAGCATGGCGAACACCAGCGCGGTGTTGGGCTGATTCACTGGGCCGTTGAAGGAGAAGCCGGGGAATGCCATCACGCTTTCGACGCCAGGCTCGGCAAGCGCGATCTTGCTCATTTCCTTGACAACCGCGTCGGTGCGGTCCAGCGAGGCACCAGTCGGAAGCTGGGCGATGCCCACGAGGTAATACTTGTCCTGTGCGGGCACAAAGCCGGCAGGTACCTTATGAAAGCCCAGCCACGTCAACCCCAGGAAACCGACATAGAGCAGCAGCACCACAGCACTTCCGCGAACTGCGCGGCGCACGCCTCCGACATAAGCATTCGAGGCGCTGTCAAAGAAGCGGTTGAAGCGGCGGAAGAAGCCACCAAACAGGCCGTCGATGAGGCGCGTGACTCGATCGGGCTGGGCCGCGCCATGATGCGGCTTGAGCAGGATGGCGGCCAGCGCGGGCGACAGTGTGAGCGAATTGATCGCCGATAGGATGGTCGAGAACGCGATGGTCAGCGCGAACTGGCGATAGAACTCGCCTTGCAGCCCAGACAGGAACGCCGAGGGAATGAAGACCGCCGCCAGCACCGAGGTGATGGCCAGGATCGGGCCAGTAACCTCGTCCATGGCTTTGAGCGCTGCGTCCTTGGGCGACTCGCCAAGTGCCATGTGGCGCTCCACGTTTTCTACCACGACGATGGCGTCGTCCACAACAATGCCGATTGAGAGTACGAGGCCGAACAATGACAGTGTGTTCAACGAGAAGCCGAACATGTGCATTACGGCGAAGGTGCCGACCAGCGAGACCGGCACGGCGATCAGCGGGATGATCGACGCTCTCCAAGATTGCAGGAACAGCACCACCACGATCACCACCAGCAGAATCGCCTCTAGCAGCGTGACCGCTACAGACTGAAGCGAGGCCCGCACGAAGACCGTAGGATCGTAGGCGATCTTGTACTCGATGCCCTCTGGAAAGCTTGCTTGTAGACGATCCATCGTCGCGCGTACCGCGCTAGACACATCTAGTGCATTGGAGCCAGGCGTCATCAGGATCTGAATGCCAACCGTGTTGCCGCCATCAAGTTGGGCGCGCATGGTGTAGTTCTCCGCACCTAACTCCACACGTGCCACGTCGCGCAAGCGTGTAACCTGGCCGTGGGTGCCAGCCTTGATGACGATATCGCCGAATTGCTCTTCGGTGGTGAGACGCCCGAGTGCGTTGACGGTGACCTGAAAGGCAGACGAGGCGTTAGGCTGCTGACCGATAGAGCCGGCCGCAACCTGCACGTTCTGCTCCCGAATGGCGGCGACCACATCGCTAGCGGTCATGCCACGAGACGCAACCTTTTCGGGGTCGAGCCAGACCCGCATCGCGTACTCACCCTCACCACCAAGCAACACGTTGGCGATGCCCGGCAGGCGTGCCAGTTCGTCACGGACGTTGAGCATCGCGTAGTTGGACACATACAGCGGGTCGTAACGATCCCCTGGCGATAGCATGTTCACAACCATCAGGATGTCGGGCGCGGTCTTCTCAGTCACAACGCCGATGCGTTGGACCTCGGGTGGCAACCGGGGTAGCGCACGCGACACCCGGTTCTGCACCTGGATTTGCGCGATATCGGCGTTGATGTGTTGCTCGAAAGAGATGGTGAGCACCATCTTTCCGTCCGTGGACATCTGGGACTGCATGTACATCATGCCTTCCACGCCGTTGATGGCTTGCTCTAGCGGCGATGCCACGGTGTCGGCAATCACTTGCGGATTGGCGCCGGGATAGCTCGCCGTGACCTGTACCGTTGGGGGGGTAACCTGAGGGTACTCGCTCAGTGGCAACTGGAAGTAGCTGATCGCGCCCGCGATCAGCATCAGCACCGAAAGGACGATTGCGAAGATAGGGCGGTTGATGAAGAAACGGGGGAAATTCATTTGCGAGCCTCCGCTGAGCCAGCTGCGCTGTCAGCCTTGACCTGATCGGCCCCAGCCGCCCCAGCGGCCTTGGCAGACTCCGCAGGGACTGCCGGGGCACTAGCCGCAGTCTTAGTCGCGTCGGGAGCGCCGGCGGCCGGTGCTGCCGGCCCCTGCATGGGCACCATGCGCGGCGTGACAGTCATACCAGGTCGTACGAGGCCTTTGATTATGATTTTTTCGCCACCCTGCAGGCCACCGTTTATAACGCGCAGACCGTCGACTACGGGACCCAGCTCAATCGGACGATACTGAGCTTGGTTGTTTTCACCCACGACCAGAACATAGTTTCGGCCTTGATCGGTGCCAACCGCTTGGTCGTCGATGAGGACGGCCTGCCGAGAGCTTGCGGTGGAGAGCTTGGCCCTCGCAAACAGCCCAGGCGTCAGCCGTCCATCAGGGTTGGGGACGACCGCGCGAGCGCGGATCGTGCCGGTACTTCTATCAATCGCATTGCCGACGAAGTCGAGCACGCCCTTGTACGGAAAGTTTCTGTCAGTGCTCAAGCCTACTTGAACGGGCAACGAAGCATGAGTCCCTGAACCAGGTCTCGAGCGGCTCACCACATTGACGTAGGTTGCCTCATCGATGTCGAAATAGACGTGCACAGGATCGATGGACACGATCGTGGTAAGTAGCGTGGCTGCTCCTGCACCGCCGCCGCTGACCAGGTTGCCCTCGGTCACCAGCACTCGGTCCACGCGCCCGGCAATTGGTGCCGATACCCGCGCGTAGGACAGGTCGAGCTGCGCCGCTGCGACTGTGGCCTTTGCCGCCTGTACCTGCGCCTGACGCGCATTGCGTGCGGAGACTGCATCGTCATAGGTCTTCCGAGACAGGGCGCCAGTGGCAACAAGCCGCTCGGCACGATCAAAGTCGGCCTGAGCCTGACTGGACAGCACCTCAGCCTGCCGCAACTGCGCCGTGGCGGTGTCGAGCGCGACTTGGAAAGGCCGTGGGTCAATCTGGAACAACAATTGCCCCTTGCGTACCAGACTTCCCTCGGGCACGCTCACCGCGTCGACGGCCCCCCCACACGCGAGCGCAACTCGACCACCTTCGGTGCGGCCAAAAAGCCGGTGAACTCAGTTGACGGCGTGATTGTGCGCGTGATGGCCTCAGCCACAGGCACCTGCGGTGCCATCGGTGCGCCAGCTGGTGGTGCTGCTGGTTTACTTTCATCCTTGCCATCTCGGGCAGCCACCGCTATCCCCCCGACGGCCGCGATGACGCTAGCTACCAAAATGATCCTGATTTTTTTATGCATGGAAGTTACCTTTTTTATTACGGGGCTTCGGTCCATCCGAAGCGGTTCGCATATGTTTCTAAAGGCTAGCCCTTACAACCACGTCAAGGTCAAGCCTTTTTCGATGACCATGACGAGCATGGGACTGGACTACAAGCTCTGGAACCTTCCGGCCTCCCGGTGAACGCATGAGATGCAGTTACGGCCGAAAGGGACGCATCTGAGCCCATTATCCACGTCCGATCATCCCATCTATTTAAACTCGTTGTTCTAAAGGCATTCGTTTATCGCCTAACATCGATGTTTTCGGAGATCGATTTACAGATGAAGATATGGAAGGGCTTGGCGCCGCAACAACGGCAGTTCAAGCCCTCTGCAATACCTCAATGGGCATCCTGTACGGACACAGAGCTTTGATGACCTCCGTTCTGGCCATCGGCTGGCTCTTGGGCACCCTTAAAGCGGAGTAGGCGCAGCGCATTGAGCGTGACCAAAGCGGTGGCACCGGTGTCGGCCAGCACAGCAACCCAAAGGCCAGTGATACCCAGCACACTGGTGACTAGGAACAGGCCCTTGAGGCCAATGGCGAACACTACGTTCTGGTGGATGTTGGCCATCGTCGCGCGGGACAGCGCCACCAGGTGCGCAACGTCCGTGACGCGGCTCTTGAGCAGAGCAGCGTCTGCGGTCTCTAGGGCCACGTCGGTGCCGCCGCCCATGGCGATCCCTACATCGGCGGTCGCCAAGGCCGGCGCGTCGTTGATGCCGTCGCCGACCATCGCCACCTTCGCGTCGCGCTTCAAGTCGTTGACCAGGCGCAACTTGTCTTGCGGAAGCAACTCACTCTCCCACTCGATATCCAGCTTGCCGGCGATGGCCTGCGCAGTTCTCCGATTGTCACCGGTGAGCATGACCGAGCGCACACCCATCGCCTTGAGCTGGGCCACGCCTTCGCGGGCGTCACGGCGAGGTTCGTCACGCAAGGCCAACAGGCCCATGACATTCTTGCTTGCTTCGTCGAACAGAACCACCACCGTCTTGCCACCATCTTCCAGCTTGGCGATTTCCTGCTGGTGCGCGAGGGTCAGCGTGGCCATCTGCCCTGCATGGACGGGCGATCCCACGGCTAGCTTGCTGCCGTTCACGGTAGCGCGAACTGCCTTGCCCGGGATAGCGAATGCTTCGGTGGCTTGTGGAACCTCCACATCGAGGCTCTTGGCGTGGGCAACGATTGCCTTCGCCAACGGGTGATTCGATCCAGACTCGACGGCGGCGGCGAGCGCCAGTACCTGTTGCTGCTTGGATTGCCCGAAAGGCACGACTTCAGTGATGCGCGGCTTGCCCTCTGTCAGCGTGCCAGTCTTATCGAAGGCGACTGTGCGAACGCGACCAATGGTTTCCAAGGCGTTGCCACCTTTAATCAGCAAACCTCGGCGAGTAGCAACAGCCAGTCCCGAGGCAATGGCCGCCGGCGTTGACAAAACCAAGGCGCACGGGCACGCGATTAGCAGCAAAGCAAGACCACGGTACAGCCAAGTGCCCCAATCACCACCCATGGTAAGCGGGGGAACCACGACGATCAGCGCCGCGATGGCCATCACGGCCGGGGTGTAGTAACGGCTGAACTTTTCGATGAAGCGTGCCGTCGGCGCCTTGGAGGATTGAGCTTGCTCGACGAGCTGGATGATGCGCGAGATGGTGTTGTCCGATGCAGCCTTCTCAACCAGAACTTCAAGCACACCGTCGACGTTGATCGAGCCGGCAAATACGTCATCGCCACCGGCCTTTTGACGCGGCACGGACTCCCCTGTGATCGGAGATTCATCGAGACTGCTTTCGCCGCGGAAGATCTTGCCGTCAGCGGGCACTCGATCACCCGGGCGCACCAAAACCCGGTCGTTCACGCTCAGGGAGGCAGCGGGCACTTCGCGCTGCCCACCATTGGCGTCGAGCAAGACAGCAGTTTTAGGCACCAGAGAAGCCAGCGCTTTAATGCCGGCGCGGGCGCGGCCAGCGGCCACACTTTCAAGCAGCTCGCCGACCGCGAACAGGAACACCACAGCAGCGGCCTCCTCGGCCTCGCCAATCACGAGCGCGCCCAGCGAGGCGACAACCATCAGTGTTTCGATGGAGAACGGGGAGCCAGATATGGCCAGCGCGAAGGCTTTGCGCGCGAACGGGAGTACGCCAGCGATCACGGCAGCGGCGAAGATCCATTCGGCATAGCCGGGGATAAATTGAGCAACTGCATAGGCCGAGCCCATGAGAGCTGCTAGGCCCTGCACATGCTTACCCTTCTTCGTCTGCCACCAGCGTTGAGTGATAGCTGAGGGCACGCGGGCAGGCGCGGCAGGCGAGGATCCATCAAGGCGGCGCACGTCGGAGACGCCGAAACCCAGGCTTTTGATGGTCTTCTCGATGTCGCCAATATGTGTAGGACTTCCAGACGCGAGCGTCAGCTCAAGCGTTTCTGCCGTGAAGTTGATGCGGGCATCTGATACGCCCGCCATGCGAGCAAGAGCCGTTTCAATCTTGCCAACGCAGCTCGCGCAGTCCATGCCTTCCACGTGCATCGAAACGTTGGGTGGGTTACCAGGGGGCTCGCGGCGAGCGTGTGAGGTGTGATCATGTCCACTGCAGGAGCCGTGTTCATGCCCGCCGTTTGTCTTTTGCGTGTGGCCGTGCCCATGATCACCGCCGCAAGCGTGACCATCCTTGTGATCTTCGCTGTGGTCATGTGCATGGACCGATTGGCGCGATACGGCCGCAATCGAGAGCGACGACACTGGCAGTTCTTCCACACCGAACCCCAAAGTTTTGATTTTCTTAGCTACATCGCGAGCAGTGAAGCGGCTTTTCAGATTGCGAGTCAACGTCAGCGTTTCACTAGAAAAATTGACTTGCACGTCCGTCAGCCCATCCATTCGGGAAAGGGCCTTCTCGATTTTGCCGACGCAGCTCGCGCAATCCATGCCCTCCACACGGAAGCTCAGCTGCTCCCTAGCCTTGTCCTGGTACTCCGTTATTTCCCTTGTCATATCTACCTCCAAGTTCTCTGAACACTTTGCAAGTTAGGTTCGCCGCACGCCGCACATACTGCTTAAATATAACAAACACATGAACATACATCCATGTGTTAATCATTAAAAAAGAAGGCTGTTGTCCTTCTGTTTACGATCGTCTGTGGTTGTGGCGTGCGGCGTGCGGCGCACGTGCTTACAGTTTCGACACATTTTCAAAATGCAGATTGAATTTTAGCACACATATGAAGATATGTTCAATTATTTAATTCATGAAGTTAGCATGGTTAATTTCTACGCTCACGATGGGGGGGAGTGAAAGCTGGCGTCGGCTGATGAGGCCCAGGGGATTGAGTGCGGTCAGATTCATACAACCGTCACCCAAACATCACGCATGGGCGAAGTCGCGCTTACTCAGGACTGGGATGGCGCATTACAGTTGCTGACGGGCTGGCACCTCTCTTGCGCAATCGCGAAAATGCCCAGCAAAAAGTAGGCATCTTTGCGTTCGACGCAATTCGCAATCATTCCTCAGAGAAGTGACAGACCATGTCCTGAAACACTTGACTGATGTGCTCATCCGCGATGCCGTAGAAGATATGTTTCGCCTGACGTTATCCACGCACAAGTCGAGCTCCACGCAGGAGCCGCAGATGATGACTGACCAAGAATTGGGATAGATCGAGCGTTTCTGCGATGTCGCCCACCGCGACTGATCCGCGCATGCACTGTAGCAGGATCTTCAGGCGCGATTGATCTCCTAACAGGAGAAAAGTCTCAGCGAGAACAGCGACGTCACTATGAGAGAGCGCCAAGAGCTCTGGGGCCGAACGCTGAGCATTGGTGGCGCAATTCTGAGCATTGTCGCCATTGGCGTGTTTTCGAGAAGTCATGGATTTCTTGTCCCTGAGCTGCCAGCACTACGCTGGCTGCAGCATCAGTGTTGATGACCCGGGACGGAATGGTCGTGCTTATGACCCTTTTCATGGCTGTGGCTAGTGTCATGCTCATGTGGGGTGTGCCCTTGCGGCCCACCTGTCGGCTGCAAGCTGCAAAGGTTCTTTTCACCAGGAGAGTTCCATTCGATCCCGACCGTCACGTGCTCGATGCCAAATTGCTCTCGAAGCACCACCTCTACGCACTTGACCACGGTGCGCGCTTCCTCAGCCACACTAGGGCGAACGTGCAGCGTGGCCATCGTGCGACCAGAGGTAAGCTGCCATACATGCACATGACTGACGGCCGCCAAGCCAGGCACCGCGCCCATCAGGCCTTGTTCCACCTGCTCCGGAGAAGCGTCCTCGGGCGCACCTTCGAGCAAAATGTGGATCGATTTCGCCAGGAGCTTCCAGGCGCTGCGCAGGATCAGGGCTGCCACCAGCACCGACAGGATGGGGTCAATTGGCGTCCAACCAATGAGATAGATGACCACTGCAGCGACGATGGCACCGACCGAGCCCAGCAGGTCGCCCATCACGTGCAGGATGGCCCCCTTCACGTTGACGTGATCGGTCTCTCCGCGGGTCATGATCCACAACACCAGAACGTTTACCAACAATCCAAGCACGGCGACGATCATCATCGGGCCGGCAAGGATGGCGGGCGGAGCTTGCAGTCGCTCCCATGCTTCATAGGCGATCCATGCCACGATCACAAAGAGCGTCACAGCGTTCAGGAAGCCGGCGATGACCTCGAACCGAAGGTAGCCAAAGGTGCGCTTGCTGTCAGCTGGTCGGCGCCCGAACCGGAATGCCGCGTATGCCAGAGCCAGCGCTGCTGCATCGGTCAGCATGTGGCCCGCATCGGCCAGAAGGGCCAGCGAGCCCGACAGCACGCCGCCGACAGCCTCCACGATCATGAAGCCGAAGATCAGGAAGAAGGACAGCAAGACCTTGCGTTCGTTAGCGCCGGTCACTTTTGGAGTGTGGTCATGGTCGTGACCATGTTCATCGTGCGATTGGGACATCAGGGCCTCGCGCAGAAATTAGGTGGTTGACTGTACGTAAAATATAATACATGAACATATGTTTATGCAATGTATTTTTAGCAAACCATACTAAGGACTGCGAAAGATGAGTGGCGGCGATGCGGCTATTTAGTACGCCTATCCTCTTGGCCACACCCTGTGCAGGTCGTCCACAATCAGGTCGTGATGATGTTGGCCCAGATCCAAGTGCTGACGCAGATAGAGGATGACCCGCCGGAAGGTTCGGATGGTCGTGAGCCAGATCGGACGGGGCGCTGGCTGGCCAAAACCGCAGCGCGAGCACCACGCAGGAAAGCGCCTGAAAACATCTAGGAGATTTCAATCATGGACACGAACTTCGACGTCATCGTCATCGTCATCGTCATTGGCGCCGGGCCTGGTGGCGACATCGCAGCGATTCGCGCCGAGCAGTTAGGCATGAATGTCGCCTGCGTCGATGCCTGGAAAACCAAGGAAGGCAAGCCTACCCAAGACGGTACATGCAACAACATCGGGTGCATCCCGTCAAAGGCGCTGCTGCAGTCGTCCAAAAACTTAGACCAAGCCAAGCACCACTTCGGCGCGCTCGGCATCATGTCCACGGGCGAGCTACGCATGGACGTGGCTGTGATGCTGGAGCGCAAGAATCAGGTCGTGAAGTCGAGCAACGAAGGCAAACTCTATCTGTTCCGAAAAAACAAGGTGCAGTTCTTAAACGGTCTGGCGTTTATGACTCGGGCCGCCGTCGGCCTTGAACTGGATGGGCGCGGAGCCGTCGTGGTGAACGGCGAATGGCGCACCAGCGTGCCCAGTATCTGGGCCATCGCCGATGTGGTGCGCGGCCTGATGCTAGCGCACATGGCAGAGGAAGAAGGTGTCGCTGTGGTCGAGCGCAGAAGGTGTCGCTGTGGTCGAGCGCATTGCAGGCCATCGCGGTCATGTCGATTTCAACACGATCCCCAACGTCATCTACACCAGCCCGGAAATCGCCTGGGTAGGTCGCACCGAGCAGCAGCTCAAATACGCGGGCGCAGCATATCGTAGCTGTACATTTCCGTTCATGGCTAACGGTCGCGCGCGTGCATTGAGCGAGACAGCGGGTCTCGTCAAGGTGATCGCAAATCCTACGACAGACGAAATCCTCGGCGTACATGTAGTCGGCCCGCAGATCAGCGAACTTGTGGCTGAGGCGGTCATCGCGATGGCATTCAATAAGGCCTCACTTGCGGTCGATAAGCGCGCTGAACTTCTGATTGATCAGAATTGGACCCGCATTCATCTCATTGAGTGTAGCCGCGGGCGGTCATACGGCCCCAGCTTGTAATAGATCGCAATCCGCATCGCAACGAGCGCTTCGCCCGCGGCTAATCGTCGTTGTGCTCTTCGACGATGTGAGTGGACATGTCCAGCAGCACTTGGTTCACATGCTTGTCGTCCACCTCATAGAAAATTTGCTTGGCCTGGCGCACCCCCTTCACAAGGCGGGCTCCACGCAGCAGCCGCAGGTGGTGACTGACCAGCGACTGCGAAAGCTCGAGGGATTCCGCGATGTCCCCAACCGAGGAGGAACCCTTCATGCAGCACAGCATTATTCTCAACCGAGACGGGTCGCCCAGTAGGCGGAAGGTCTCGGCCAGGATCGTAACGTCATTCTGTGACAAAGAAGCCAGATCGTCGCTTGCACCGCGGGGCGCGTTAACTTGTTTGCGTAAAGTCATTTCTCAAAAATTCCAACTCTCGAACAGCTACTCATGCCGTTCAGAATTAACGAGGCTGCGATAATTTGATCGCACTCGCCGACAAAGATCAGGAGACAGCCTGCGAGCCAAGGCGCGCCGCGTCTATGCGCAGCGAAATCGTCCAAACCAGCAGCGCTCAAAATAGGGCTTAACCTTACAACATAGTAACCCTCAAGTACCCTGTATGTCTAATTTCAATTTTGAGAAGACACCTTGAGCATGCCATTAACAAGTGCTGGTCGTGCCACCGTAGCAGCGATCAGCCTGCCCATCGAGGGCATGACCTGCACGAGCTGCATCGTCCGAATCGAGTGCGCCCTGACCAAGGTGCCTGTCTCTTGATCACATCTCATTGATCAAGAGACTTGGCTAACAGGTAACCTTCAAGGATGGTTTGTGGTAAAACTATCCTTCCCATAACCGCTCCCTGCCGACTCGTCCCGTCCTTTTTGAATCAAACCAACCCACTAATTTTCCGAGACTTATACAAACCCAATAAACACTTGGAGTTCGCTTCGGTACTTTTTTCTTTTCGACTTTTGACCACAGCAGCTTCCAATCACTCACAAACTTACTTGTTAGCACTGATTAAATAAAGTTGACTTTAATCATATGAATTTTAATAAATTAAAAATCAGGCCGCATGCGACCTCATCCTGACGACAAAGGTCTAGCTTTCGAGCTAAACTGCGTATTCCCACCCATGGCGATCACCTAATAACATTGAAGGGAGTCGAAAGTTTAAGGGCAGCTTTCTATGTCCTGCAGATGGGAAGTATCCGCGAGGTAGAGAGCCTTCAGTATTGGGCAGTCGGGTTTTTCATTTCCCGCGCAGCAAGCAGAGAGTGTGGTAAGAATTGATGCCATACGTTGAAATTCTTCAATTTTTAAGGTTAAATCATTAATATGAGATTCAACTATACTTTTAACATCTGCACTCTGACGCGAATGATTTCCCCAAAGAGAAAGTAACTCTCCTGCCTGTGACAGAGAAAAACCGAGATCTCGACATCGACGTATAAAATGTAACTTATAAACATCGGCATCTTTGTAGATCCGATAACCAGCCTCTGTTCTGGAGACTGATGGTATTAGCCCAACCTCCTCATAGTAACGAATCATTTTCGCCGAAACTCCCGATAAGCGGGCTGCATCACCAATGTTCATCTTCACCTCCCAAATGATTTTTACTAATACTGTAGTTAGCTTTAAGTAACATAGTTTCGGGTAACATTTATTGAAGGAAATTTCCTAATCCATTGAACCAAGTAACCATTAACCTGTTCCCAAAAATCTCACCAGCCCCCACCTAACTTCAGGTTAAACCTTCCCCTAACCGGAAGGTCAAGAGAAGTCGATAGATTTTTTGTATGATATGTGACCGTATAACAAGTATACCACCCCAAATAGAACCTGAATGATTCGACATAACTGTTCCTTACGACTACCTTATCCATTCCAGATCGAAACCCCAGAGTCACGATTCAAAAAGTCACAATGCCATACAAGAGACGATGATAGCTCAGTTTCTAGTGCTGTTCGCCAGGAAGTTTAATCACGACCATTTTTTCTTCGCTCATGTCGTGCATGGTGTAGGCGATCCCCCCGACGTTGTAGCCCGATTGCTTACGCCCGGCAAAAGGCATCCAATCCACACGAAAGGCCGTGTGGTCGTTAACCATAACAGCTGCTGCTTCCAGCTCATGCTGTGCTCTTAAGACTACATTGAGGTTATCGCTAAATACCGATGCCTGGAATGAATACGGCACATCGTTGGCTCTGGCGAACGCTTCTTCGATGTTATCGTAGCTATACACGCAAACCACCGGCCCAAAAATCTCAAGCTGCGACACCTTCAGTGAGTCATCAGGATTATAGATTACTGTGGGTGCATAGAGTGTTTCAGAAAGTGCTTTGCCGCCGCATAAAATGTCTGCGCCGTTAGCCTTGGCTTCTTCAACCCATTCTTCGACTCGTTTGCATTCGGCTGGACGAATCAGTGGTCCACAGTCGGTATTAATATCGCGAGCATCACCAACTACCAATTGTTCCGCGTGCTCAGCCAACTGAACGGCAAGCCGCTTTGCAATACTCTTATGCGCATAAATTCGCTGTACCGAAACGCAAACTTGACCTGAGTGATAAAAACCACCTTTGGCCAGCAAAGGAATCATCGAACTAAAATCTGCTGTTTCATCCACGACGACGGGAGCTGCGCCACCATGCTCCAGTGCACAACGCGTACCGGGTGCTAGCTGACTGCGCAGGTACCACCCAACTTTGGCTGAGCCTATAAAAGAGAAAAAAGCGGTACGTGGATCACTGACTAGGCGCTCAGAATATTTACGATCAGCCACAAAAAAACGACACCACTTTTCGTCAAGCCCTGCTTCATGCAGTAACTGTACAAAACGCTGCGCACTTAACGGGGTATCGTTTGCTGGTTTTATCATAACTGGGCAACCCACTGCCACTGCAGGTGCGACTTGATGCACGATTAAGTTGAGTGGGTGATTAAAAGCAGAGATTGCCACGACTGGACCAATGGGTTCCCTATAGGTGAAAGCCATACGTCCTGAACCCGCCGATGTTAAATCCATTGGGATTTGATTACCCCTAAGGTGCAATAGTTCTTTTACGCAAAGCTCCACTCCATCAATTGCACGGGTCACCTCCACCTTGGCATCTTTAAGCGGTTTGCCACCTTCACTGGCAATCAATAAGGCTAGTTCATCCGCTTCTTGGCGCATTAGTTCTGCGCAACGCATAAGAATAGCGCTACGTTCATGAGCTGCCAGATGCTGAGACTTATCTTTGTGCAAATCACTAGCTTGCTGAAGATAGGCATCCAACTCGCTCCACTCAGTCTTTTCTACTTCACCTATAGGTTCTTGATTAAGAGGGTTTAGGACAGTAATTTTGCTCATAATAGACACGCCTTGGCTGCAAGCTCATCAATAAGGACCCGTTGATTTTCTGAATAGTCTACTGGCACGTCTATAAGGTGAACACCACCTTCATTGAAGGCTTTATCAAAAGTACCAATGAATGAATCGGCACTTTCTATACGATGCGCTTTAGCACCATATGATTCGGCATATCGCACAAAATCGGGGTTGTTAAACTCCAAGCCCCAATCACTAAAGCCTGCATCTTGCTGTTTCCAGCGGATCATGCCATAAGAGCTATCATTGAGTATCATTACAACCAAATTTAGTTTCAAGCGTAATGCGGTCTCTATCTCTTGAGAATTCATCATAAAACCACCATCACCACAGATGGATAATACTCTTTTTTCCGGGTTAAGCATGGCCGCCATCATAGCAGAAGGTAGACCAGCACCCATTGTTGCCAGTGCATTATCCAACAGCACAGTATTAGGTTTATATGCTTTATAATTACGGGCATACCAAATTTTATAAACACCGTTATCAAGTGCAATAATGCCCTCCTCTCCCATGACCTTACGGGTATCAGCCACAAATCGTTGCGGCATCAGTGGGAACGCATCACTCTCGCTTTCTTCGGCCACATGGGCTTCGATTTCCTGACGGATACGTTTAAAGTAATCCATTTCGGCACAACGCCAGCCCTCTAGTTTTTGGCTGAGGCGCTTAACCGAACGGCCGATATCGCCTACAACTTCCAATTGTGGGAAGTACACCTCATCAACCTGTGCCGCACGATAATTAAGATGAATCACCGTCTTCCCTTCCGGCGTCATAAAAAAGGGCGGTTTTTCAACTACATCATGACCAATATTAATAACCAGGTCGGCACGCTCAATCGCGCAGTGCAGGTAATCACCGGTGGATAGCGCTGCGGTTCCCAAAAAATATTCGCAACGCTCATCTATTACCCCTTTACCCATTTGCGTATTGAAGCAGTAAATGCCGGTACTCTCCGCGAATTTAACCAGCGCCTCACAGGCACTCTGACGATTCGCTCCGGCCCCCAGTAAAAGCAGTGGCATTTTCGCTTGCTTAATCAAAGACACAGCCTGGTCCAGAACCGCGTCGTCAGCCACCGCATAGTGACGTACACTAGGCTCTAGCACACAGGTATCAGTTTCTTCAGCCGCAATATCTTCCGGTAGCTCGAGTAAAATAGCGCCCGGGCGTTCCTCTTCTGCGCGACGAAACGCTTCTCGTACCAGCGAAGGAATGGTATTGCCGTGAACAATTTGTTTGCTCAATTTACAAATAGGTTCAAACAGTTTCACCACGTCTATGATCTGAAATTGCCCTTGCTTTGATTTTTTTATCGGCTTTTGCCCGGTGATCATGATCAAGGGGAAGGCGCCTAAGTGCGCATACGCAGCAGGCGTAGCAAAATTCGTCGCGCCAGGGCCTAGTGTGGCCATACAAACCCCTGCTCTACCCGTTAAACGGCCATAAGTGGCAGCCATAAATCCAGCGCCCTGCTCATGACGAGTTAATACCAGTTCAATGCTCGATGTCCGCAGAGACTCCAGTACGTCAAGATTCTCTTCTCCAGGGACAGCGAAAATATGTTTAACACCTTCTTTTTCCAATGCTTTGACTAAGAGGTCTGAGGCTTTCATAAATTCTCCTTTGAATTTTTCTGCTGTGAATTGGTTTAATTGATTTATTGAAACTCAGTTAATGCTTCGACCTCAGGATACAGATCATCCATTGGGCAGGATTTACCACTGTTTTGCACAATTCGGACATGATAGCGTTCAAGTATGTCCTTACGCCTTTCGGATACCCCGTAGACAAATAATAACACACATGAAGATATGTTCAAGTGTTTATTTTTAGAGTGCTTTTTGCTTGGGGTCTTCTAGGCATTCAGCAAGGCGCGCCGGTGTCTCTCTAGATTAATAGCCAAAAAAAGCCTACCCCTTGAAGGCGTAGGCCGGCGCGCACTCACATGTTCAGTCAATCGTCGTGTCTGTCCTCCGAAATGTGAACCGCCATGTCCTGGAGTACCTGGCTGACGTGCTGGTCGGCAATGCCGTAGAAGATGTGCTTGGCTTGGCGCTCGCCGCGCACGAGGCGCGCGCCGCGCAACAGGCGCAGGTGATGGCTGACCAAGGACTGCGACAGGTCTAGCGAGCCAGCAATGTCGCCCACTGCGACCGATCCGCGCATGCACTGCAACAGGATTTTCAATCGCGATTGGTCGCCCAGCAGGCGGAAGGTCTCTGCCAGAACAGCGACGTCACTTTGCGATAGTGCGAGGACATCAGTGGTCGTGCCGTGGTTAGAGGTCGAACATTGCACAATAGCGGCGCTGGTGGTTTTGCGGGATGTCATGGATTCAAACCCTCAAGTGAACTGCGAACCGTCTAGCACGGCCTCAATGCTTGTGACCGGGAGCGGAGTGGTCATGGTCATGATTGTGCTCACTGTGGTCGTGGCCGCTGTGGTCCTGACGGCCTGTCGTGGGTTGCAGGCTGCAGATGTTCTCGTCAGCCTCCGAGTTCCAGTCGATTCCGACTGTGGCGTGTTCGATGCTGAACTGCTCTCGCAGCACCGCCTCGACGCGCTTGACCACAGCTCGCGCCTCCTCGTCCACGTTGGGTCGAACGTGTAGCGTGGCCATCGTGCGACCGGAAGTGAGTTGCCACACGTGAACATGGCTGACAGCCGCCAGGCCGGGCACAGTGCTCATCAGGCCTTGTTCCACCTTTTCCGGCGAAGCGTCCTCTGGCGCACCCTCCAACAGGATATGGATCGACTTGGCCAGGAGCTTCCAGGCGCTGCGCAGAATCAACGCCGCTACTAGAACCGACAGGATGGGGTCGATCGGAGTCCAGCCGGTGAAGTAGATGACGATCGCTGCAACGATGGCGCCGACAGAGCCGAGCAGGTCACCCATCACGTGGAGGATGGCACCTTTCACATTGACGTGATCGGTTTCTCCGCGGGTCATGATCCACAACACCAGAACGTTTACCAACAATCCAAGCACGGCGACGATCATCATCGGGCCGGCGAGGATGACGGGCGGCGCCTGCAGCCGCTCCCACGCCTCGTAGGCGATCCATGCGACGATCGCGAACAGGGTCACGGCGTTCAGGAAGCCGGCGATGACCTCGAAGCGCAGGTAACCGAATGTGCGTTTGCTGTCGGCTGCGCGGCGACCGAATCGGAAGGCAGCGTAAGCCAGGGCAAGTGCCACGGCGTCGGTCAGCATGTGGCCAGCATCGGCAAGTAGGGCTAGCGAGCCCGACAGCACGCCGCCGACAGCTTCCACGATCATGAAGCCGAAGATCAGGAAGAAGGACAGCAAGACCTTGCGTTCGTTAGCGCCGGTCACTTTTGGAGTGTGGTCATGGTCGTGACCATGTTCATCGTGCGATTGGGACATCAGGGCCTCGCGCAGAAATTAGGTGGTTGACTGTACGTAAAATATAATACATGAACATATGTTTATGCAATGTATTTTTAGCAAACCATACTAAGGACTGCGAAAGATGAGTGGCGGCGATGCGGCTATTTAGTACGCCTATCCTCTTGGCCACACCCTGTGCAGGTCGTCCACAATCAGGTCGTGATGATGTTGGCCCAGATCCAAGTGCTGACGCAGATAGAGGATGACCCGCCGGAAGGTTCGGATGGTCGTGAGCCAGATCGGACGGGGCGCTGGCTGGCCAAAACCGCAGCGCGAGCACCACGCAGGAAAGCGCCTGAAAACATCTAGGAGATTTCAATCATGGACACGAACTTCGACGTCATCGTCATCGTCATCGTCATTGGCGCCGGGCCTGGTGGCGACATCGCAGCGATTCGCGCCGAGCAGTTAGGCATGAATGTCGCCTGCGTCGATGCCTGGAAAACCAAGGAAGGCAAGCCTACCCAAGACGGTACATGCAACAACATCGGGTGCATCCCGTCAAAGGCGCTGCTGCAGTCGTCCAAAAACTTAGACCAAGCCAAGCACCACTTCGGCGCGCTCGGCATCATGTCCACGGGCGAGCTACGCATGGACGTGGCTGTGATGCTGGAGCGCAAGAATCAGGTCGTGAAGTCGAGCAACGAAGGCAAACTCTATCTGTTCCGAAAAAACAAGGTGCAGTTCTTAAACGGTCTGGCGTTTATGACTCGGGCCGCCGTCGGCCTTGAACTGGATGGGCGCGGAGCCGTCGTGGTGAACGGCGAATGGCGCACCAGCGTGCCCAGTATCTGGGCCATCGCCGATGTGGTGCGCGGCCTGATGCTAGCGCACATGGCAGAGGAAGAAGGTGTCGCTGTGGTCGAGCGCAGAAGGTGTCGCTGTGGTCGAGCGCATTGCAGGCCATCGCGGTCATGTCGATTTCAACACGATCCCCAACGTCATCTACACCAGCCCGGAAATCGCCTGGGTAGGTCGCACCGAGCAGCAGCTCAAATACGCGGGCGCAGCATATCGTAGCTGTACATTTCCGTTCATGGCTAACGGTCGCGCGCGTGCATTGAGCGAGACAGCGGGTCTCGTCAAGGTGATCGCAAATCCTACGACAGACGAAATCCTCGGCGTACATGTAGTCGGCCCGCAGATCAGCGAACTTGTGGCTGAGGCGGTCATCGCGATGGCATTCAATAAGGCCTCACTTGCGGTCGATAAGCGCGCTGAACTTCTGATTGATCAGAATTGGACCCGCATTCATCTCATTGAGTGTAGCCGCGGGCGGTCATACGGCCCCAGCTTGTAATAGATCGCAATCCGCATCGCAACGAGCGCTTCGCCCGCGGCTAATCGTCGTTGTGCTCTTCGACGATGTGAGTGGACATGTCCAGCAGCACTTGGTTCACATGCTTGTCGTCCACCTCATAGAAAATTTGCTTGGCCTGGCGCACCCCCTTCACAAGGCGGGCTCCACGCAGCAGCCGCAGGTGGTGACTGACCAGCGACTGCGAAAGCTCGAGGGATTCCGCGATGTCCCCAACCGAGGAGGAACCCTTCATGCAGCACAGCATTATTCTCAACCGAGACGGGTCGCCCAGTAGGCGGAAGGTCTCGGCCAGGATCGTAACGTCATTCTGTGACAAAGAAGCCAGATCGTCGCTTGCACCGCGGGGCGCGTTAACTTGTTTGCGTAAAGTCATTTCTCAAAAATTCCAACTCTCGAACAGCTACTCATGCCGTTCAGAATTAACGAGGCTGCGATAATTTGATCGCACTCGCCGACAAAGATCAGGAGACAGCCTGCGAGCCAAGGCGCGCCGCGTCTATGCGCAGCGAAATCGTCCAAACCAGCAGCGCTCAAAATAGGGCTTAACCTTACAACATAGTAACCCTCAAGTACCCTGTATGTCTAATTTCAATTTTGAGAAGACACCTTGAGCATGCCATTAACAAGTGCTGGTCGTGCCACCGTAGCAGCGATCAGCCTGCCCATCGAGGGCATGACCTGCACGAGCTGCATCGTCCGAATCGAGTGCGCCCTGACCAAGGTGCCTGTCTCTTGATCACATCTCATTGATCAAGAGACTTGGCTAACAGGTAACCTTCAAGGATGGTTTGTGGTAAAACTATCCTTCCCATAACCGCTCCCTGCCGACTCGTCCCGTCCTTTTTGAATCAAACCAACCCACTAATTTTCCGAGACTTATACAAACCCAATAAACACTTGGAGTTCGCTTCGGTACTTTTTTCTTTTCGACTTTTGACCACAGCAGCTTCCAATCACTCACAAACTTACTTGTTAGCACTGATTAAATAAAGTTGACTTTAATCATATGAATTTTAATAAATTAAAAATCAGGCCGCATGCGACCTCATCCTGACGACAAAGGTCTAGCTTTCGAGCTAAACTGCGTATTCCCACCCATGGCGATCACCTAATAACATTGAAGGGAGTCGAAAGTTTAAGGGCAGCTTTCTATGTCCTGCAGATGGGAAGTATCCGCGAGGTAGAGAGCCTTCAGTATTGGGCAGTCGGGTTTTTCATTTCCCGCGCAGCAAGCAGAGAGTGTGGTAAGAATTGATGCCATACGTTGAAATTCTTCAATTTTTAAGGTTAAATCATTAATATGAGATTCAACTATACTTTTAACATCTGCACTCTGACGCGAATGATTTCCCCAAAGAGAAAGTAACTCTCCTGCCTGTGACAGAGAAAAACCGAGATCTCGACATCGACGTATAAAATGTAACTTATAAACATCGGCATCTTTGTAGATCCGATAACCAGCCTCTGTTCTGGAGACTGATGGTATTAGCCCAACCTCCTCATAGTAACGAATCATTTTCGCCGAAACTCCCGATAAGCGGGCTGCATCACCAATGTTCATCTTCACCTCCCAAATGATTTTTACTAATACTGTAGTTAGCTTTAAGTAACATAGTTTCGGGTAACATTTATTGAAGGAAATTTCCTAATCCATTGAACCAAGTAACCATTAACCTGTTCCCAAAAATCTCACCAGCCCCCACCTAACTTCAGGTTAAACCTTCCCCTAACCGGAAGGTCAAGAGAAGTCGATAGATTTTTTGTATGATATTAAAATCTTGATCGTTTAGATTTCCCACATGGTTTAATAATAAATAATTCTTAAAGTTCAAAAATAAATGCCGACTTAATTCATCTGACTCCACTGATCATCTAGTGTTCAAAAAATTATCTACCCATTGAACCATTGCTTTAACCAAATCATCATCATATGCGATGTGCTGACCATGGCGCTGTTCTGGCGAGGGCAGCCTCAAGGTGTCATCGTTCATACTGATAGTTGGACCATTGCAGTTTTGAGAGTCAATATTCCATTAGAGATCCGATTGCATTTCGAGCTCTATCGAGTGATTTTGCTTCAATGAGTTCAGCAATAGTAAAGAGCACCATAATCATCGCAGCTTCTGGCCACTGTCTAGAATTAAGGCCCATAACTGCCATATACATCCCCTTATTTCTTTTTAATCAGTTTTTCCTCTACAGGACAATCCATTTGCATAATGCGGATTTCAGTTCGCCCCCCCCAGATTATTTAATCTTTGTAGGCGCAGCCGCGCAACAGTCTCCACTAAGGCCATGATCATCTTGATCATGCGATTTCTGGTCATGGTCATGGCCACAACCTTTGTAAGTAGGCTTATCATGATTTAGGTCTTTTTCAACATGCGAATGGTTGCAATCATTATGAACATACAAATGACCATTCGCCTTGTTCAATTCGCCTGATTTCTGAATCTTGCCTCCCACAACCAAGCTTAATTTTTAAATACAACTAGCAGCTTCCTTCCTACTAGAGTTTTACTTTTTTGCGGGACCACTTGCCCAATATGTTTACTATACTGACTACTGAAGACCCTAATCTAACTACAGAGTCAAGTTCAAACGAGGGATATATGAAAATTGGTGAGTTGGCGCGTAAAGCAGGCTGTCCGGTAGAAACGATTCGTTACTACTAGAAAGAAGGTCCACTGCAGGCACCTTTACGAGACATAGGAAATAATTATCGTCACTACGACAAAACCCGTCTTGAAAAACTACTATTCATCCGCCGCTGCCGTTCTCTCGATATGACCCATGAGGAAATTCGCGCTTTGCTGTTAGCAATCAATAATCAGGGTAAAGAATGTGGCCCGATAGATGCAATCATCAACGCCCACCTAATTCACATTCAGCATCGAATCAAAGAATTAGTAGCGTTAGAAGAGCAACGTAAGGAGCTGAATGCTTTTTGTAGCGCTGACCGCAGCATAGATAAATGTTGCATAGTCCAAAAATTGACAGCTGATGAAAGTGATAGCGATCTTTCCTTAACCGCACCAACCAACCATTTAGGGGGGCATTAGTGATGCCACGCGCTTGTTTAAAATGAAAAAAATGTGATGGTGTTAAAACTGCGTAGTCTTACACCATTATGGGCCAATTTAAAGTACTACATTTTGCCGCTCAGCTTATCTCCAGAGCGGCGCTGTACCGCTCCTCCTCGGTTTACGGTGCGGGCTTTGCCCGAAGCATTGGTTAATGTCCTAAGAATAGGACATTCTGACCGCTCATCCCCAGCACAACTCCGGATTAAAACTCGTAGTTTCTCAGTCATTTGACGTATACTTTCCATACGTCGTTCTAAGTCAGCAATGTTCTCCTGAGCCAGGCGTTTAACATCAATGCTCTGGCGAGATTTGTCATTCCATAACGTAAGCAAGCCTTCTATATCTTCCAGAGAGAACCCGAGATCTCGGGCACTACGAATAAAAACCAATCTATGAACATCATTGAGAGCATACTTACGATAACCTGACTCCGTACGCTCGGAGGCAGGGATTAATCCAATTTGCTCGTAATAACGAATCATCTTGGTGGATATTCCTGATTTACGCGATGCTTCTCCGATATTCATAAGCCCACCTTGTTAATGCTCAGCGTTAATGCTCAGCGTCCTCAACCAAAGGAGGCTGGAACCGACGCAGACGCAATGAGTTTCCCAGAACGAACACGCTTGATAGCGCCATCGCCCCTGCTGCAAAAATTGGAGAGAGCAGTATTCCATAAGCTGGGTATAGCAGTCCTGCAGCCACTGGAATCAATGCTGCATTGTAAGCAAATGCCCAAAAGAGATTTTGTCTGATGTTACCGATTGTTGCCTTAGACAATCCAATAGCATTAGGAACTCCCTGCAAGTTTCCTGACATTAAGACAACATCAGCTGACTCCACGGCTATATCTGTTCCTGTACCAATTGCAAGTCCAATATCTGCAACTGCAAGTGCCGGGGCATCGTTTATCCCATCGCCGACAAAAGCAACTTTACCGTAATTTTCTTGCAGTCGACGCACCGCTTCAACTTTGCCTTCAGGTAACACTTCCGCAACCACTTCATCAATATCTAATTGTTTAGCAATAGCCTGAGCTGTATTCGCATTGTCACCGGTAATCATGGCGACCTTGAGACCAAGCTGATGTAATGCCTTTATAGCTACTGGAGTACTTGATTTAATAGGGTCAGCTACAGCAATAATTGCAGCCAACCGACCATCTATAGCAACATAGAGAGGTGATTTCCCCTCATTCCCGAGGCGTTCAGAAATCCGGGAAAAATACGTTACCTCCAATGCTAACTCACGCATAAATCGATCAGCGCCTACTTCTACAAGGCTCCCTTCAACAGTCGCTCGTACTCCCATACCAGTGATTGAATCAAACTCAGTAAGCTCTGGCAGTAAAATGCCGTCTCCTTCTGCCGACTCAACAATAGCGCGAGCAATAGGGTGCTCAGAACGTGATTCAACTGCGGCAACTTTTGCTAATACCTCATTACGTTCAAAACCCTGAGCTAGTTCCAGATCTGTCATGACTGGACGACCTTCAGTCAGAGTTCCGGTTTTGTCTACAGCAACAACTTTGGCATCTTTGAGTAACTGTAGGGCTTCTCCCTTGCGGAATAAAATTCCCATTTCTGCACCACGACCTGTACCAACCATGATAGATGTCGGTGTCGCGAGTCCCATTGCACATGGACATGCAATGATTAGCACTGCCACAGCATTAACCAATGCGAAAGACAGGGCTGGTGATGGACCAAATACTAACCAAATCAGGAATGTAAAAAGTGCTGCCAACATCACAGCTGGAACAAACCACAATGTCACTCTGTCCACAACAGCTTGTATAGGTAACTTTGACCCCTGGGCCTGTTCTACCATCCGTATGATTTGTGACAGCATTGTCTGACCACCAACCGCAGTAGCACGCAACCTCAGTGCTCCTTTCTGGTTCACAGTCCCTCCGACAACTCCACTGCCAACGATTTTTTCCACTGGTATAGGCTCACCAGTTATCATCGATTCATCTATAAAACTGGTACCTTCACTTACCTCTCCATCGACCGGAATCCTTTCTCCCGGGCGAACTTCGATAATGTCTCCAAGCACAACGTCTTTGACAGGAATATCATTCATTACGCCATTACGGAGCACGTGCGCCTCCTTAGCCTGCAAGCCTACTAAGCGTTTGATAGCCTCAGACGTTCTCCCCTTAGCTCTCGCCTCCATAAATCGTCCCAAAAGAATGAGAGCGACAATCACTGCAGCAGCTTCGTAGTACACATTAACGGTACCCTCAGGCAAAAGGTATGGTACAAACGTAGCAACCACAGAATAACCAAAAGCAGCAATAGTCCCGACAGAGACCAGTGAATTCATGTCAGGAGCAAGCCGCGTAAGAGCAGGAATGCCTTTCATGTAGAATCGACGACCTGGAACCACTAAGACTAACAATGTCAATACAAACTGGACGTACCAGCTTTCCTGGATCCCAATGGTATTCATCACCCAGTGTTGCATTCTTGGAATCATGTGAGATCCCATTTCGAGAACAAATACCGGCAGAGCCAGTGCTGTTGCAATAACTAAATCTTTCTTTAATAAAGCCTTCTCTGCGTCCTTTCTTACTTCAGACTCATTACTGACCTGATTTTGGGTATCGATGACACGGGCTTCATAGCCAACTTTTTGAATAGCAGATATGAGATCGTCTATGCCAGCCACTCCGCGAATAGTTGCCCTCTCAGTTGCAAGGTTAACCGTTGCCGCCTTTACACCATCAACCGCTAAGAGTGCCTTTTCAACACGGCCAACACACGAAGCACATGTCATACCTTGCACTGAAAGTTCAACGGATGTTACAGGAACTTCATATCCTACCTTTTCAATTGCTTCGATTAACTTCAGTCGATCAACAGGAGCTTTAAGATGAATATCCGCCAGCTCAGTCGCAAGATTGACACTTGCGTTTACGACGCCTTCAACTTTGTTTAAAGCTGCTTCAACTCGTCCTACACAACTTGCACAGGTCATACCCTCAATAGGTAAGCTAACCCGGGCTTCAGCATTGCTGGAGAGCTGGTTTTTATGAATGCTCATGATGTATTTCTCATTGTTGGTTCAGATATTAAACAGTCTAGGGCTTACCATGATGGGAAGGTCAAGCGTATTATTTTTAACCTCATGAACACAACAAATGAAGCGCCATCATTCCTGATATTCATCCAGCTGTTTGGTAGTGTGTAACTCTAACTCAAAAGAAACGAGCGCCTAAATCTCAAAATATCAGGCTAGTAGCCTGTTTGAATGTGCTCCCTCAAGAAAAGCCCCGCTAACTGCCTTTTGCAGTGGCGGCGCTAGCATTCTTTTCGGTATTCATGGCCGCAGCTTGTAATCAAGCTAAGTGAATGGGAAACCTATTAACTGAAACGCCGTCATGGTAATCGGGGACGGGGTGGGATGACGCCCAAGCCGTCAGAAATCTGGCCGCTTGGGCGTTTTTTATTGTTATAAGGTGCCCAGTAAAACGGCGCTGATTGCTGGAATTGTTGTGCCAATGACTTCTTGAGTGCTAGCAACAACAGGTAAAGTTGCAGACATGACACTTTCAACGACTGTTGGTGTGTTGTAGAGACCCATACCGCCACCAATGCCCAAGGCAAAGGCCATCAAGCTTTGGCGAGCGATACCGCCCACAATACCCACCAGAACCATGGCTCCCGCTACGATCCGTCCCAAAGTACCTTGGGTCCAATCTTTTAGGGTATCCCACACATCGGTGAAAGCATCACCACCGGTGCCTGCAAATGAGGGCTCCGAAATCATTAACGCCATTAAACCAAGCGCACCAATGGTCATTAGGCGCTGAGTCTGAATGCTGCGAACTGCATTTGTCATTCGTTAGTTTCTCCGTAGATACTCAAGTTATCGCGCTTACCATCAGCTCCCGCTGAGGCTGAATCGCTTTGAGTCTGAAGTGGACGTAGCACTGGCGAAACCGTTCGAGGTGCTGACACCCCAATATCCCACCGGCGCGGTTCAATTTCGGTAAACACGTAGCTGGATAAATTCAGATCTCCACGGTCATCCTCCCAAGGCGCAATCCAAATCCGCATTACCCTTGAAGGAATGCGAATAGGTGCAGATTGCTGCGTCTCGGGTAATGCTGGATGGCTCAGCAGTCCTGTCTCTAAATCAGATTGTGAATACCCAGAGGGAGAACCAATTCGAGTCGCCACAGCATCAATCGTCTTGGGTGCAGCGCCATAACTGGTAAGCTCATAGACTTCACGAGCAGATAAACAGCGCACACCGTCAGGCATACCTGGGCATCCATATTCACTACTCCCAAGACCCAATGAACTACAGCCAGACAATAAGGTTGAGCCGACTGCCAATAAAAGTAATCCAGCTTTAGACCACTGTTTTGACTGGTGCTTTGGGTTGTTCTGCATTGATGTCGTCATGGTTAACTCTCCTCTGGATACACATCTTATTGTCTGAAACGGACTTCGATCGGTTAGCAACATGCAGGATTTTTTCATCTTCTTGCACCCACCCCTTGTGAAGTGGCCAATGACAATGAAGCCCCACGAGTGACGATTACTTCTATTTTCCGTGCAGCGTCTACCTCTATGACTGGGAACATATTTTCAGCCATGTCCAAATAGAACTTGGCCACTCTATCCAATGCTTTACCTGTGCCTTTAATCGCAGCGCCTTGTAATGCTTCTTGGCTCATGACTTGCTGGTACAGCTGAGTATCACCGGCATTACCCGTCTGAATCGTCGGAACAGGATTTACATCAAATGCGCCAGCCAAGCCCTGAAGGAATCCGGCCATCATCGACTTGGCCACCAGCTGGCCTTGTTTCGACACCAATCGGCCACGAATGCCGGCTTTGCCGTCTTCACCTACAGCATAAGAATCCAGTCGTGTTTCAATGACGCCACCGTCTTCTCTCACACATGAAATGGTCTCGCCTCGCAAATAAGCACGCTCAGAGCTCAAATCACCGTAACCTGCGGCGATCAAGAAACACTCTTTGATATCCGCTCTAAATCGGTTGGGTAAAATGGCTTCCTTTTGAATCCTCAGCAATGCAGGAAAAGGTTCGCGTCTTGCGGACTCGTGAGTAGGTGCATCCAAACCTGTGATCAAAGTACCTGAGATGATGCTGCCCGCCGGTAAATACAAAGGCGGCGCTTCTTGCACAACAACCTCTGGTTCAGCAACCACTTCAGGCTCAATCATACGAATCGTGATTGGCGGCAATGGAACATCCCGAGCTCGTGTACCTTGGCCATTGGCTGGCTGCTGATAGAGCGGATCAGGAAGTGGCGCATTGGCAAAATAGTCGTCTGGGTTAGACGGCAATGGCTTTTCTTCTTCAGGCAATTCCATGGCAGATAAAGGTACTTCAAAGCGGCTATTTGTGCCTTCAACTGCTGCATCACCTCCAGCGCGAACATCATCAAGTTCCGCTCTAAGGCGGGCCAGCTCCGCATTGACTTCACTTGGTATAGAAGGCGAACCTGGGCTTAGCCGTCCTGAATCGACGTCACGACGCAAGCGCTCAACTTCACGACGTAACTGTTCATTGCGCTCACTGAGTAGTTTTACGTTCGCAGCCAAACTATCGACCCCAACATCACGAGTATTGGTATCCGTAAGAATGTGCCGGATCGTTTCCTGTCGGTTCCGACTACTTGAGTCATCGTCAGGATTAGGTGAAAACACCATCACCATAAGGATGAGACCACCAGCAATACCAGCAACCGATAGGCCCCGCTTCATGTTCGGGCTCATTTGTTCCCATTGTGCTTTCATCGTTATTCACCTCCCACAAGAAGCGAAGGTCGCTGACTTTCCACCGCTTCTTCACGATGATTGCGAACAACCACATACAACTCAGTCTTTTCACCCGGCAACAAGATATTGCGAGGCCAGTAGGCGCTTGCCACTATATCTGGTGCATGACAGGCTATTTCACTGGCTTCTATCGGCCCATCGGCAAAGCTTTCAACCAGTCCTACATAGACGGTGAAATAATGGCCTGTCACAATTTGCCCCTGCTTAAAACCAAACTTTAAGCCCGGCTGAAAACATTTCGGGCTTGTGTCAGTTTGGCCAGCTAAACGGATGTCATAGCCTTGTTGTAACTCATTTAGTGCAAGGCGTCTGAGTAAATCACGTAAGCTATCGACGTATGGCTGAGCCGTTTCCCAAGTGGCGGCTTTTCGGTTCACGACGCCCTTAATGGGCCACTGCTGACCATCAATAGCTAAGGTGATTTCACGCGGTGGAATACGACGAGGTACTAAGGTGACAGATAATGCGGGAGCTTCCTGACCAGGCGGAGTGATGTAAAGTGAAACCGGTGATTCTTTGTCCGTGGCTACATATACAACATTCCCCTTGATTTGCGTCTGAGCATCACTGGTTGTTCTCACCTGAGGCGATTCAAACGGCGTCACAATCCGATTCAGATGACCAAGTGCTACAGGGATCAGTTCATTAACCCCCGGTGTCATCAGTAGCATTGTTGGCGTATCCGCTGCAACCGAATTGCTTTGAACCGGCGAATTTGCTGTAGCGGGCTGCTTCATCACACTAGCTGGCACAATCGGCAATTCCACGTCTGCATACGACGCTTGAGATAACAGGACGCCACTCAAGCTCATTGCGATTAAGTTTGGTGTTATCCATCGATTAATTTTGGTTCGCATCATTCACCCTCCGGTTTTGCTCTTGGGTCAACTTTTCACGAACGCGCTTCGTTCTAGCTTGCCCCTCATACGTATCCATCCAACTGAGCTTTGGACGGTATTGCTCAATATCGATGTCAAACTCATAGGTGCGAGTTTGGCGCTGTTCATCTCCAGATGGTCCAGAGACCAAGGAATAACCGGTCACAAAGACATGGCCGGTTTCATACTCATACTCCACCTGTCTGGGTTGGAATTTGAGCGTGACTCGGTCTTCTCGGATTTGCCTTGCCTGAATTTCCAGTGCATCGACCACTTGCTGGTACACCGCTGGAGAAAGCAGTGGTTCTATAGCAACCCGGATAAAGGACACATTACCCGGCGTCACGTTGCCCATAAGCTCAGCCAGGTAGAGCCCCCAGGACTCCAGGTAAGGTTGAGTGGCTTGGTTTCGTGACACTTCAGCCGTTTCAGACAAGGTTGGTGGTTGAATGGCCACTACGGTATTGCGAGAAAATGCCGCAACCGCAAGCAGCAAGTTAGATAGCACCAGCACTGCAATCAGAAACCGTTGCCATCGGTTCTCTAATTGCGTGCCTTGCCATGATTTTAAAAACACGTCGAACTTCACGGCAGATAGCTCCTGATAAATGGGTTAGGGATCGTCTTGGCTTTGGTTGGCAACAGTCCGGCCCAGTAGATGGCGTGAAGAATAAAACCATCTGGGCGACCATCACGAAAACGCCGATAGAGCTTGGTTGTCACCAACCCCAACAGGCATAAAACCAAGGCATTACCGGTAAAAATGCCGATCACTAGCCCCAACAGAATGGGAGCCATCTCATCGGCACTCCAAAGCAGGAAGTGCGGCGGGTCATCGATATAGGATGGAATACTCACAGGTTCCATAGTCACTCCTCGTTGTTTGAATTGAGAAGTGAAGAATGCCTTGGGATTGGCAGGTTCGGTGGTCAGCTAGATGCCGAATTTTTGAAGGTTTTGAGGGTTCTACTCAGACAATACTAACAATTGATCTTTTTGATGCGGTTGATATGATGAGGATATTGGTCGTGTCGAGACCAGCTGCCCACTTTAGCAAACCCGGACGGGACGACATGCATATCAAATTTATTTGGGTATACGGATTTAATGGTTGATGGGGTGAAGGTGCCCCATCAACCATTAAATCCGTATACCCTTTATTTTTAAGGCAAATGTTTTTCACTGAGAACACAGCAAAATGAATTAACGGCAGAAAAAAGGGCTCTTAATGACGCGGCAGGCTTCAGAAAGCATGCAAAATGCAATCATCGTTTAACAGAAAGGATAGATGCATACATGAACGCAGAAGAAGCATTACTTCAAATCTATATGAGAGAATTAGATACAAAGCGTCAAATAAAACATAATTCTAAATTTGACATATTTATGAGTACGGGGGCGTACCATTTAGAATTCGCTGTGTTGTCGTTGGCTATTAGCAAAGTAAATCAGGAATTAAAGAGTGCAGGTGTTGATATCGCGTCTTTCATAGACGAGATCCATAAATACATAAACGACATCATGGTAGACAGCATGGAAGGCTCGAACCAAGTTAAAGAGTTTGACCCGAACAACCCTAAGGAAGTAGAGGTGTCATGTTATAGCAGAACATTGAAAATGGTGAATGATAACCTGCTTAACCGTTACTACAACGCACTGCAAGCAGAAAGAATGAAGGAGGAGTTAGACAGAAAAGTCATTCGATTCCATAAAAAATGAAGACCTAAAGATATCAAAACGCATTCCTTGCTGAACAGGAATGCGCATGGACACTAATTGCCTTCTTCAAGGGCAGCGATTTTTGATTCTATGATCGGCAATCTCGCCCTGGCACCTCTGTGTCCTTTATCGACAGCTTTTGAATACCAGATTTTTGCCTGATAAAAATCTTGTTTAACGCCCTCACCTTTTTCATACAACACACCGAGCGTATAAGGCGCAATATCATGCCCTTCACTAGCAGCCTGCTTAAAAAGCGTGATTGCAGATTGTATATCGCCCTTGTCGAGCGCTGATGCGCCTTCAAAGAACGCGTCGTTCGCCCATACAGAAAAAGATAGAGTGAACGCAAAAGAGGACAAAAATAGCTTTCTTAACATAGGTGTTTCCCATACTCTAATTAAGCCGCTTTACGTGGCTTTTTGCTTCGCTTATTTTTAAAAGCTAAGGATATCTATCCGTTCACATTGGGCGCAAATATAGGCACATGTATCACTGCGCTTATCGCAGCGTTGGGTGTAGTGGGGGTTAATAGTGGATTTGCACTACAAATAGCGCTTGTGCACCTGATTTATAACGTTCTGGGCGTTACGCTTATTTACGGGCTGCCTTTATTGCGCAATATTCCGCTCAATTTGTCTTATCAATTATCAGTGATAGCGGCAGAGCGGAAAATGTACGGCGCAGCTTATATCGGTGGCTTATTCTTTATTATGCCTTTGGGTATTATCTTCACTACTATGTAGCTAATGTAGCGCGCCATTCTATTTTTCTGTATGCACAAAAAAACGGCGCTGATGAGCTCAGTGCCGTTTCTCTTTTTTAACTTAGTGCATGTATTAGAATGCGTATTTTGCTGAAACTTGGAAGCGGTTCATGTCGCCTTCAAGGCCGGCTTCAATTTCACGCTTTGCGAAAGCGTATTCAGCGCCAACGGTTAGCGCTTTAGTTGGCGAGTACAAGTAGTTTACACGTGTGCTATAAGTGCTTTCAGTGGTAGCTAAACCCGTTAATGATACGTCATTGTCTGCTTCAAACGCCGAGAACATGATGCTACTGCGCGCTTTTTCGCTCCACTTGTGACGATACGCAACGCCGTAACCTGTTGAGTCTATGGCTTCAAGGTCGCCGCTTTCGGTAAGTACTGCACCATTAACTGCGTTTAGCGCAGAGTATCTGCCTAAACCTTTACCCGTGTTGAACGTGAAGCGAATATCGTCGCCATTAGACAAATTGTATTTACCGGTTACCGATACACCAAAGCTGGTTTCGTCCGCATCAATGCCAGCGGCATTATCGTAAGACAACTGTCTTAATAAGCCCGCTACTTTTACATAACCCCAGTCATACTTTGACGTATAGGCAGCTACAAAGTCTGGAACGCTGCTGTCGTCACTCGTAATTCGGCTACCACCGCCAAATGGCGTAATGGTTGATTCTGGGTTTTCAAGCGCAAGCTGTAGGCCGCCGTTGGTATATCTCACCATAACTTGACGGGCAAAGGTGATGCCGTCAGTGGTACCAACAAAATCAAGTGATTCTGGTAATGAACCTACGTCCATAAAGGTCGTCCCTGTTTGGCCCACCAACCAATTCTTGTAAGTTAAGTACGCGTGGCGTACTCGCGGAGTGTAGGAGTTACTGATTCGCTCATCACCGCCGCTAGTTCCAAGGAAGTCGAGTTCGAATACACCGTTAATTGTGTCGCCTTCAGCCGTAGGCGTTGACGTTGCAAAGCGGAATCGTGAGGTTCTGATATGCGCGTCAAATTGTGGATCTTCGTCAACGCCACCAACAGGTGTTAGTGAAGGAATATAGAAATCGCGACCTACGCTACCTGATGCAATGGTGCCATCTGAGTAGTCACTAACCATAGCGTCGACTTTAATATAGCCTGTGAATTTCACACTTGTGTCGCCGATTGTTGCTGCTTGTGCTGCACCTGTAGATGCTGCCAGGCACAGCGCTACTGCTGTAGCCGTATTTTTTATTTTAGCTTTCATCGTGTCTGTTCCAAAAAAGTGGTTAAATAAATGTAAATTCAACGTTAACATTGCTGATTGTGTCCTTATTATCTAAAAATTTAGGGTATACGGATTTAATGGTTGATGGGGCACCTTCACCCCATCAATCTGATACCACCCTCAGATGGTTGATAGATCGACTCCGTAGTTGAGTTCCTCTGCGAAGTCCGGCAGTCATTTCCACCACGAACAGAAGTGCATTGATGCCGAGCAACCAGCGCAGGGTCCCGGATTCTTGCTTAGCAGAAGCTGCCGAAAACTCGGCGGCCTTGATGGTCTCCGGATTTGCAGCGA